>Ga0209922_100121_pt1 | contig 252818 bp, 225 predicted proteins | sample ThiBiot_500_biof_FD_183946 | JGI IMG/M metagenome (GOLD analysis project Ga0209922, IMG submission 183946) | Wastewater bioreactor microbial communities from Cape Town, South Africa - Thiocy_expt_500_biof (SPAdes) | ecosystem: Engineered > Bioreactor > Thiocyanate-remediating >... | reverse complement strand
AAGCGCCCTGCAAGGCGCACTTGAGGTGCGTAGTAGTGGCGTGCGATTCACTTCCTCGTTCACTCTCGACCGCTTCGTCTCGCCTCAGTGTGCCGCGCGGACGGGCGCTGCGTTAATCAGATGATCCCTAGTCCTGCCCCTGCCCGCAGAACTGGTGAAACGCGCCGAACCGTATTGGCGGAGGGCTTTTGGGCTGAATGTTTATCGCTCAGACGGGCAACATGCCGTCAGGTGGTCAACTGGCGGCCGTGAGCGTCAGTTCCGCGCCTGCGAAGCGTTGCGGCGCGAGCCGATCGATAGCTCAAGGACGCTCATCGAACTCCAGAAAGAGCAGTGGGAACTGGATCAGCGGCAGAAAGCCCGCTGAACCTGACGATATCGAGGAGGAACTAAGTTATGAGCTGCAGCCTCTACACGCCCTATAGCCGCATGAGCCAGCAGGCCTACCAGAATAACGGTGGTACTCCACCGCCTGACCGACTCCGGCAGGCCCGATCTCACCGAGCACTACCGCATCGCTGAGCCGACCTATGTCTCGAATATCCTAAGACTTTTGGCCTATATCAAGCGAGAAAGATACATGGAATAGTCCAGGAAAGGCGCGTCCATGGCTGATACATGCCTGAGGCCGCACTGCTTCCCTTCAGGCGCCCTTCTCCACTCGATCGCATGAACCGGTATGTAGCGCTTCTCTCGAGACTCATCCGCACCAGGGCATGGCCGCCGGCCCATCCGCAGGGGCGGATCAAGGCGCAGGCGGCCGTCTGGCTGCTCGGGCAGTCTCCCGCCCGTTCGAAGCCGGCTTGGTGCTGCAATGTTTCTCGCTGCCCTTCGATCCGCCCACCCTGGCCGAGGCGCTCGGCTTCCAGACCGACCCCGCGCCTTGGTAAAGGTGTCGAGAAGTTGCCGCACGGCTACCAGACCGGGACAGGCGAATGCGGCACCGAGCTGCCCGGCAGGCAGCACCGGCGTATCGCCATCGCCCGCACCCTGCTCAAGCCCCCAGGATGTTGATCTTCGACGGAGCGATCTCCAACCTCAACCAAGTTAATGCCGAATACTTTGCCCAAACCGTCAACCGGCCCAAGGACAAGGTAACGCAGATCTTCGTCGCGCATCAGTCACCCAAGGGGTGCAGATAGCGAAGTGGTGAATATGAAGGTACGCAATGCACATGAGCATCGTGAAGGAGGGACCGTGAACGATACGGATCGAGATCGCTTCCGAAATCTTTGGGGATTGACCAGAGCCAAATCAGCCTGCCGACCCGAAGGTGCTTCAGCGGAGGGAATACCAGGAGGCGACCGCGAAGTGGCTTGCCAAGTGGTCATATCCGTTGCAGGTCATTTTCGCCGCAACCGGTTTTTCAGTCGTGCTGCTTCCGATGTTCCTAAAGAGCTGGCGTATCGCAGTTGAGAACACTCCTATAGCAGCACATATTTTTAATGATTTCTCCACTTTCAGCGGATCGGCGATAGCGCTGCTTGCTGCTCTTATGTTCATATTTATGATCCTTAACTTGACAGCTGACAACTACCCGGGTGATTGGCATCCAACCAAACGATTTGGATTTCCGACTCCAAAGCAAGTTGTAGAAATGGCGTTATACCCAAGAACAAAAAGAGAGTAATTTGTTTTTTGGTGCGATATTTTATTTTGAATACTAATGTCCACCTGGTGGGGGTTGGTTTTTAGTTTGATTGCATTTCTTATTAGGATGGGAGACTAACATGAGCCGCATTGCGACACTTGGAGAGTTGGCTGATACGGTGTTGCCCCTACCGCCGACATAAGGCGGGCCGTATTGAATATTAATAACCGGCGGAACGCTCAGACACCGACCGAGGCGTTATCAGCATCTCTTGGCATATTGGGCGGTTCTGCAGGTGCAATTACCAGGTACCGCGTGGATTGGAGATGGACGAAGTGGTGAACATGGGGCAGCGCACAGTGGCGATGAGCGTCGTGAAGGAGCAGGTGTGAGCTCATCGACGAGGCGCTTTATTGGTTCGGTGACAGGCAGCAAGTCATGGCGCTGACGAACCTTGGCCGGATTCGCCAACGACATCTGGAGAGAAGCAGTATGAATCGTAAGTGCCTCAGGAGCTGGCTGGCGCTGGTCGTTGCATCGGGATTCGTTCTTCAACCACAGGCGCAACAGCGGCCGAAGGACGAACCGCCGAAGACCCCCGCGCACCAAGAGTTCGAGGCCCGCCGCGGGCTACCGGGTTTCGAGTGGATCGAACCGCTCTATCCGGACTGCCCCGAGGAGCGCTTCCGGATGCAAAACGACGAATGCGGCGGCGTGAAGAAGCACCCGGGCGATCCCGAGGCGGTGCTGGGCGACTACTGGCGCAGAAGCGTCTGGGCCTACAGCGCACAGTTCGCCGAGCACTTCAAGCCGGCCGACAAGAGCGCCGTGCGCGCCGACCTGCCCCGGCATGTGCAGGCGATCGAGCTGCGCGTCGCCTGGGATCAGGAACACTATCGATATCAGTGCGAGGTCAACGTGTTCGTCGAGGGTACGCTGATGGATTTCGTCAAGCTGCCAGCAGGCAGGCGAGGCGCGCGCTTTTCTGCCGCAGGCATGCTCCCGCCAGGTGCTCAACGCCCGTCGCCGGTCGTGCCGGCATGGGGCGGCTTCGACGACGAGGCCTTTGCGACCTACAACGAAACATCGTTCTCGATGGTTTCGTACAACGATGCCAAGAAGAAGCCCGGCACGTTCACCTCGGGCAGGCTGCTGCGCTATCACCGCGATGTCCTCGGCAGCATGGGCTACCTGGGATTCATGGATAAGTGTCGTGACAACCTGCTTTCCTACGGTCAGCACGAGATATGGCTACCAGCGGCACGCACCGCAGACGCTCCGGTCGGAACCCATCGATACGGTAAGGACGACTACCTAGTCCTGCCCCTGCCCGCAGAACTGGTGAAACGCGCCGAACCGTATTGGCGGAGGGCTTTTGGGCTGAATGTTTGCCGCTCAGACGGGCAACATGCCGCCAGGTGGTCAACTGGCGGCCGTGAGCGTCAGTTCCGCGCCTGCGAAGCGTTGCGGCGCGAGCCGATCGATAGCTCAAGGACGCTCATCGAACTCCAGAAAGAGCAGTGGGAACTGGATCAACGGCAGAAGGCCCGCTGAATCTAACGATATCGAGGAGGAACTAAGTTATGAGCTGCAGCCTCTACACACCCTATAGCCGCATGAGCCAGCAGGCCTACCAGAATAACGGTGGTACTCCACCGCCTGAGTTTATAACCCTCGTATCCGAGAAGAACAGCACCAACGGATTCCAGGGTGCCGCCTACTTCAATTCCACGACCCGAGAACTGGTGATCGCTTTCGCGGGCACCGATCTGACGAGTGGCCAGGATTTGACGAACAACCTGCAGATCGGTCTTTCACAGATTCCATCCCAGTTCGATAGTGCCAGAGAGTTTTACGACGCGGCCGTGGCTGCAGCGGGTAGTTACAGCTCCATTACGGTTACAGGTCACTCCTTGGGCGGCGCATTGGGGCAACTTGTCGGCGCGTCGCACAGTCAGGAAGGCAGCGCCAATCCGCCGCAGGTCGTCACGTTCAACGCGCCCGGCGTGCGAAGCATCGCTGCGGCGAATCCCGGCATGAACGTCGATCCGAACCTGGACTATCCCAATATCACCAACTTCAGCAACTTCTGGGATCCGGTCAGCAGATGGGACAGCCCCTTGGGCGACCGCCAAGGGACGCCGGGCGGCGAAAGAGACTCTTCGCTGGGGCCTCTGCTGTTCGCACCGTTTGCGCTCGGCATCCCGCTGGGATCCAGCGCACTTGCCGGTTTTCTGTCTCGCCAGCACTCGATCGACGCCGTGATGGACCGATTGTGCTCACCGGGCCCGGCCAGCACCTGGGACCTCAAGTTTCCGGAGCAATACGCCGCTGCCAAGCGCTGGGTCATGCCCCGCGACCCGATCATCCTGGACCTCGACGGCGACGGTCTGGAAACCGTCGGCCTTGCCGCCAACGTCTACTTCGACCACGACGGCGACGGCGTCCTGACCCGTACCGGCTGGGCCGGCCGCGACGACGCCCTACTCGTGTGGGACCGCAACGCCAACGGCACCATCGACACCGGCGCCGAGCTCTTCGGCGACTTCACCCCGCTGTCCAACGGTACCCTTGCCCCCAATGGCTTCGCCGCCCTGGTGGCTCTGGACAGCAACGGCGACGGTCTCCTCGACGCCTCCGACCCGGCCTTCGCCGAGCTCAAGCTCTGGCGCGATGCCGACCAGGACGGCCTCACCGGCCAAGGCGAGCTGATCACCTTGGCCGATGCCGGCATCGTCTCACTCGAGCTCACCAACGCCCTGCGCAACCAGCGCCTGGCCGACGGCAACACCCTCGCCCGCGAAGGCTCCTTCACGCGCGCCGACGGCAGCACCGGCGCCATGGGCGAATTCCGCCTGGCCGTCGACACCTTCGACACCCGGTTCGCCGAGGCGATCGAAGTCCCCGAGGCCATCGAGGCGCTTCCCGACATGCAGGGCTCGGGCAACGTACGCGAGCTGCACCAGGCCGCCGCCCAGTCCGCCGGCGTGGCCGACCTACTCGCCCGCTTCCAGGCCGCTACTACTCACGCCGAGCAGCGGGCGCTGCTCGATCCGCTGCTCGCGGCCTGGGCCGATACCTCGGCCATGGCCGCCGGCCTCGAGGAGCGCGCGGACGGGAAGTACCGGATCCAGTACGACGCGGTCGGCACCGAGCGGCGCTCGAACAACCTCGATCCCGAGGCCGTCGCTCCCGCGGGCCTCGGCGACGTCGCCGCGCTGATGAGCGACGCCGACAACCCCGACCTCGCCGCGCACTACCGCGGCCTGATCGCCGAGTGGAGCCGCAAGCTGCACGTGCTCGAAGCCTTCAACGGCCAGTACTTCTTCAACCTGCCCGGCGCGGCGAGCCAGACCGACGGCGCCAACTGGGGGTTTTCCGTGCAGCTTGGCTCGAGCGGCGGCACGGCCCTCGACGCCCTGCCCACCCTGCATGTGCAGCTCTCCCGGCCCCAGCTCGATTTCCTGCAGCAGGCCTACGACAGCCTGTCGGAAAGCGTCTATGCCAGCCTCGTGCTGCAGACGCGTCTGAAGCCCTATCTGGATGCGCTCGAGCTGGTCATCGACGACAACGGCATCCGGCTCGGCGCGGCGGCGCTCGAGCAGGTGCTCGCCGACAGGCGCGCCGCCGACCCGGAGAACGCGTTGGCCGACCTGCTCGACCTGGATCGCTACGCCGGCCAGTTCCTCGCCGGTACCGACTGGCGGGGGCTGGCGGACTTCGATCGAATGGTCGAAACCCTCCCGAGCACGCCGGCCATCGCCGCCCTGCTCGAGGAGTTCAGGGTGCGCACGCTCACCGACGGCGGCGATGCCTTCGCACCGACCAGCGACGCCGATACCGTGCTCGCGGGAGACGGCGACGACGTGCTGCGCGGCGGCGCGGGCAACGACCGCCTGTTCGGCCAGGGCGGCAACGACCATCTAGACGGCGGCGACGGCGACGACCTGCTCTCGGGCGGGGCGGGCAACGACCTGCTCATGGGCGGATCCGGCGCCGACATCTATGTCTTCGGGCGCGGCTTCGGCCACGACACGGTCGTGGATCTCGACGAGAGCGGCGTGCAGCGGGACACGGTGCGCTTCACCGGGCTGACACCCGCGGACATCCGGGTCGCGGCCGATCATGAAGACGCGCTGACCTTCACGATCGTCGACACCGGTGAGACGCTCGAGGTCACGACCCGCGGCCGGTGGTGGAACACCAACGGCGTCGGGCGGTACGTGTTCGAGGACGGCACGGTATGGAGCCATGACGACGCCCTGCGCGCCACGGTGGCAGCCGCCACCGGCGGCGACGACGTGATCCACGGCTCCTCGGCGGGAGAGACGATCCGCGGGCTGGCGGGCGACGATACGCTGATCGGCAACGCCGGCGACGACGTGATCGAGGGCGGCCCGGGCAACGATCTCCTGATCGGCTCGACCGGTTGGACCTCGATCTACGAGAACGGCCAGTGGCGCTTCGAGCGCGACACGACCCCGACCCCCTACTCCTCCCTCAACGGCAAGGGCAACGGCAACGACACCTATCTTTTCGGCCGGGGCGACGGCCAGGACACGGTGATCGACATCGACTACACCTCCGGAAACAGCGATACCCTGCGCTTCCTGGAGGGTATCTCGCCCTCGGACATACGCGTGGTTCGCGACGGCAGCGACCTGGTGCTGTCCATCCGCGACAGCAGCGACCGGGTGACGATCCGGCGCTACTTCGACGAGGACGGCAACGGCGCCAACGGGCCGTACCTCATCGAGCGCATCGCCTTCGCCGACGGCACCGTATGGTCCTTCGACGACGTGCAAGCCATCCTCTTCGCCGGCAGCGATGAGGCGGAGACCATCATCGGATCCCGGCAGGCGGACCACGTCGCCGGCCAGTCGGGCAGCGACACGCTGTTCGGGCGCGAGGGCAACGATCTCCTCGAAGGCGGCGACGGCGACGACGTTCTAAGCGGCGGCGCTGGCAACGACATTCTGGACGGCGGCGCAGGCGACGACCTGTTGTATGGCGGCATCGACCCCAGCCGGGAGAGCAACCCGAGAGCCTTTAGCAACGGAGGCGACACCTACCGCTTCGGCCGGGGCGACGGGCACGACACGATCATCGAGGATTCGTGGCTGCAGAGCGAAACCGATCGCATCGAGCTCAAGCCCGGCGTTGCGCCCGGCGACATCCGGCTGGAGCGGGTACGCATAGTGGAGAGCTGGCGGACGCTGGACAGCCTGCGGGTCACGATCCGCGATACCGGCGAGACGATCACTGTCAGGAACCATTTCGATGCAAGCGGGCGCTACGCGGTCGAGGAGATCGCTTTCGCCGACGGCACCGTCTGGGACGCGGAGGCGATCAGGTCGCGCACGCTGCTGGGCGAGTCGGGTGACGACGTGCTGCGCGGCTTCGACGATCGCGATGACGTGATCGAGGGCGGTCCGGGCGATGACCGCCTGCTCGGCCGGTCCGGCGACGACGTGCTCGACGGCGGCGCCGGCAACGACCTGCTGGAGGGCGGCCCGGGCGCCGATACCTATCGCTTCGGGCCGGGCGGCGGCCACGACGTGATCGACGAAGGCGACGACGACGCGCCGGACACCGTGGAGCTGGCCGCGGGCATTGCGCCCGCCGACGTGACGGTGCGCTGGACGACCCAGGGCGACATGGCGGTGATCCTGCCCGACGGCAGCCGGCTCACGGTGCGCGGCCAGGCCATCCCCTGGTCGAGCGGGATCGGCATCGAGCAACTGCGCCTGGCCGACGGCACGGTTTGGGATCGCAACGAGCTGGCGGCGCGCGCGCTGGCGGCGACCGGAGGCGACGACAGCATCGTCGGCAGCTACGAGGACGACGTGCTGGAAGGCGGAGCCGGCAACGACCGATTCCAGGATCTCGGCGGCTACGATACCTACCGCTTCGGCATCGGCGACGGGCACGACGTGATCGAGGACGACTCCGGCCGCATCCGCTTCGAGCCGGGCATCGGGCCGAACGACGTGACCTTCACGCACGACGGCGACGACCTCGTCGCCACGATCTCCTCCAGCGGCGATTCGATCCGCATCCGCAACTGGCTGTACAACTGGTCACGGATCAGCCTCTTCGAGTTCGACAACGGCGCGCAGCTCGGCGAGGGCGAGGTGCTGGCCAGGCTCGGCGTCGACGAAGGAGCAGAAATTCTCTTCGGCTCGCCGGGCAACGACGTGCTGGTGGGCACGGCGAAGGACAGCGTGCTGTACGGCCGCGCGGGCGACGACTTCCTGGCCGGGGGTGCCGGCAGCGACGAGCTCAACGGCGAAGCCGGCGACGACACGCTCGACGGCGGCGCGGGCCGCGACTGGCTCCATGGCGGCGAGGGGCGGAACACCTACCTGATGACCCGGGGCATGGGGCTGGACGTCGCGGTTGCCTCCAGCTTCGACGTGGCCGACGATACCGTGCTGTTCGCACCGGGCATCCGCCCGGAGGACGTATCGGTGCAGCTGGGCGGTTCCAGCGACGGCGACGAGCCGGGCGACGTGGGCTATTACGAGATGGTCGTCGGCATCGGCGGCGACGACGCCCTGGTGCTGATCAACGAGGATGGGGACGATCTCGGGCGCGGCGCGATCCGGCGCTTCCGTTTCGACGACGGCACGGAGCTCACGCTCGCCGACATGATCGCCCACGCCGACGGCGGCACGATGGGCTCGCAACGCCTGCGTGAGGGTGATCCGACGACGATCCTCGGCAGCCAGGTCGACGACTGGATCCGTGACGACCTCGGCCGGTCGGTCACCGTGCTGGCGCGCGGCAACGATGACCACGTGTATCTCGAGGCGGGCGACGACATCGTCTCGGCCGGCAGCGGCAACGACGACGTGTACGCCGGCGGCGGGGACGACCTGATCGCGGGCGAGGCAGGCGACGACCGCCTGGACGCCGGCGACGGCGACGACGTGCTGGTGTTCAACTACGGCGACGGCCGCGACGAGGTGACGGCCGGCAAGGGCCTGGACACGCTCTCGTTCGGCGCGGGCATCACGCCGGCCCTGCTGTCGGCAGCGCCGGACCGCGACGGGCGCGTGATGCTGCTGGTCGACGGCGGCGCGGGCGGCGTGATCACGCTGTCGGAAACCCGCGCCGACGCCCTGCCCGGCGACCTGGAGCGGCTGCAGTTCATCGATGCGGACGGGGCAACGCGCATCTTCGACCTGGCCGGCTGGCTGCGCGCCAACGGCACCGCCCTGCGCGACGCAACCGCCGAGACACCGCTGGCGTTCGACGGCACGGGCTTTGAGCTCACGGGGTCTGTTGCGCCGGCGGGCGGCCTCGAGGCGGTCGCCTATGCCCAGCGCGGTGACCTGTTCGCGCCGGCATATCTCGCCGGCAACGTCCCGACCGAGGGCAACGACGTGCTCTACGGTACCTCCGCCGGCGATACGCTGGACGCGGGTGCAGGCAACGACATCGTGATGGGCCTCGACGGCGACGACGTCATCCTCGGCGGCGAAGGTGACGACCTGCTGCAGGGCGGCGACGGGAACGACGTGCTCGACGGAGGCGCCGGCAACGACGTGGTGCACGGCGGCCAGGGAGCCGACCAGCTCACGGGCGGCGGCGGACGCGACGAGCTCTACGGCGGACCGGGCGGCGACAGCTATCTCTACCGGCCGGGCGACGGCGAGGTGGTCATCGACGACGATCACCGCGTCATCGAATGGGACGGTAGCGAATGGGGCCCCGGCGGCACCATCGTCGACGATGCGCCCAACACGCTCGTCTTCGGCCCCGGCATCGACCCCGGGGACCTGCGCTATTCCGAGCAGGACGGCGACCTGGTGATCGGATTCGCCGATCGCCCGGGCGACCGCGTGATCCTGCGCGGCTTCGACGCCCGCCGCGCCACGCGCACCCGCTCGGTGGACGTCATCCGCTTTGCCGACGGCACCGAGATCGTGGCCGAGTCCATCGAGCCGGCGACCGAGACCCGGTACCTGGGCGACCAGGGCGGCATGCTCTCCGGCACGATGTATGCCGACACGCTCGTCGGCGGCGAAGGCAACGACGTGCTCGAGGGCAACGGCGGCTCGGACCGGCTCGTCGGCGGGGTGGGATCCGATCTCTACTCCATCTACAAGGAACCGGGCAGCCCCCCGGCCGAGACCGTCATCGAGGAAGTCTGGCGCGCGCAGGACTTCAACAGCATCGGCCTGATCGGGGAGTTCGACGCCGGCGAGCTGCGCCTGGAGTTCGACGGGCAAGACCTGCTGCTGCGTCTCAACGAAGACGGCGACACGGTCCGCTTCGCCGGCTTCGATCCGCGCCTGCCCGGCATGCAGGCGCCGATCGAGGAGATCGACCTGCTCTGGCAAGGCGAGTACCTCACGTTCGAAGACCTGCTCGCCCGGGGCCTGCGCATCGTCGGCACTCCGGACGACGACGTGCTGACGGGCACGGCGCTGGCCGACCGGATCGAGGGGCGCGGCGGGAACGACGCGATGACCGGCGGTGCGGGCGGCGACATCTATGTCGTTGCGAACGACGCGGGCATCGACAGCATCGTCGACAGCGAAGACGGCGGCGAGCCCAACGCGCTGATGCTGCCCGAAGGCACGACGCCGGACGACGTGCGGCTGTCCTTCGATGCCGAAGGCTTCCTCGTTCTCGATCTCGAGAATACCGGCAGGCGCATCCGCCTTTCGGGATTCGATCCGGCGAACCCGCTCGGCCCGCGCGCGATCGAGCGTTTCCGCTTCGGGCCGGAAGGAATCGAGATCGGCTACGACGCACTGCTCGCCCGGGGCTTCGACATCATCGGCACGGCACAGGACGACACGCTGAAGGGCACCGTGCTGCCCGACAGGATACGGGGCGGCGAAGGCAACGACCTGATCGATGCCACCCCGGGGGGAGACCGGCTCGCGGGCGAGGCCGGCGACGATGCCTACCTGGTCGAGCTCGGCGACGGGGAAGTGACCATCGACGACCTCGCGGGGGAGGATGCCGGCAACGTGGTGCGCTTCGGGCCGGGCATCGATGCCGACGCCCTGCGCAGCCGCCTGCGCTTCGCGGAAGACGGCAACGGCGGCCATGTCCTGCTGGTCCCCTACGGCGGACCCGGCGACGTGTTGCGCCTGACCGGCTTCGACCCGCAGGATGCGCTCGGCCCCCATGCCGTCGACCGCTTCGAGTTCACCGACGGCACGTCCGTCGACTACGCCACGCTGGTGTCGTGGACCTTCGTGATCGAAGGCGATGCCGCCGGCAACGCGCTCGCCGGCACCAACGTCGGCGATCGCCTCTATGGCTACGGCGGCGACGACGTGCTGGAGGCCGGCGAGGGCGAGGACGTGCTCACCGGCGGCACGGGCGACGACGTCCTGCGCGGGGGCGCGAAACGCGATGCCTACGTGGTCGAGCTCGGCGATGGGGCGGACGTCATCGAGGATGGCGTGGAAAACGGGGTGGGCAACGTGCTCACCTTCGGCCAGGGCATCACGCGCGAAGACGTGCACGTCGAGGAGGATGGCGGCGACCTGCTGATCCGTTACGGCACGGGCGGCGACCTGGTCAGGGTGCGCGACCACGCATCGGCCGCCGGCGGCACGGTGATCGACACCCTGGAGTTCGCCGACGGCACGGCGGTGACCCTGCGCGAATTCACGAACCGCGCACCGGCGGTGAGCAATGCATTGGCCGATCGAACGCTCCTGGAAGACGCCGCCTTCACCCTGACGCTTCCCGCGGACCTGTTCGTCGATGCCGACGGGGACGAGATCCTGACCCGCGTGACGGTGGCGGGCTACGACAGGCGGCCGGAGTGGCTGCAGTACGACGCGGCCACCCGCACGCTGTACGGCACGCCCGGGAATGCGGACGTCGGCGAGCTCGACATCATCGTCCAGGGCACGGACACGCTGGGCGCATCGGGCCTGCACGGCTTCCACGTCACCGTGCAGAACACCAACGATGCGCCCGAGGCAGGCGTCGCATTGACCGACCAGGCGGCGAATGCCGGCAGCCCGTTCGCATGGCAACTGCCGCAGGGCGCCTTCGTGGACATCGATGCCGGCGACCAGCTCAGCTATTCCGCGAGCCTGGCCGACGGCCGCCCGCTGCCGGCATGGCTGACCTTCGATGCAGCGACCGGCAGCCTCGGCGGCACGCCTGCGGCCGCCGCGCACTACGACATCCGGATCACGGCCACCGACCTGGCCGGCGCGCAAGCCAGCCAGGTCTTCGCGCTGCAGGTGCAAGGCGGCGCCGATCCGGTGCCGGTGACCGCACCCGATGCCGCCACCGTGATCGAGGACCAGAAGCTGCTGGCCTGGGGCAACGTGCTGGACAACGATCATCATCCGGAAGGCAAAAACCTGTACGTGGCCGACCCCGGCATCCGGCGCGGCGAGTACGGCCTGCTCACGCTGCTGCCCAACGGCAGCTACCTCTACGTGCTGGAGGACTGGGCGCCCGAGGTGCAGCAGCTGGGTGCGGGCGAGACGGCGATCGACCGCTACACCTACCTCGCCAGCGACGGCACGGCCCGCAGCACGGGAGAGCTGATCGTCACGGTGCAGGGCACGAACGACCAGCCCGGCCTCGCGAAGCCGCTGGCCGACGTGCAGCTGGCCAAGGGCAAGGCGTTCTCGTGGCAGGTCCCCGCCGGCAGCTTCGTCGACTGCGACCGCAACGACACGCTGAGCTACAGCGCCACGCTCTCCAATGGCCAGCCGCTGCCCGCGTGGCTGGGATTCGACGCCGCGACGCGCACTTTCAGCGGCACGGTGCCGGCCAACGCCAAGGGCAGCCTCGACGTGCGCGTGACGGCGAGCGACGGTCACGGCGCGTCATCGAAGGCCTCGGATGTCTTCCAGATCAGCCTGGGCAGCAAGATCGTGGTGCCCAAGGACGGCGCGGGTGCGGGCCAGACGAGCGTTCTGTCCAAGGACGGGACGAACCCGGACTACGAGGGCGTCGTATCCAAGGACGGCGCGGCCCCGAGCCATGAGGCCGCCGCCGCGTCCGAGGAAGGCGCGGGCGCGGACAATGGCGAGGCGCCGCTGCCCGGCCTGTCCGCGAGCGCCGATGACGCCTCCGGCGGTCTGCCGAAGAAGCCGGCGCATGCGCAGGAATCGACGGGCCGGACAGACGATGGCCTCACACGCTTCCTGGAAAGCTTCGACGCCGATGCCGCACCGGCGCGCGCCGCCCTGCCCGTGCTCGATCGCGAGTGGCTCGCCCGCTGGATGGATCGGCAGGAGACCGGCCCGGCGCTGGAGCCGGCACAGGCAGCGGACGACGAGTTCCAGCGCCACTGGACACGGCTTGCGCACGTGCTGGAGCTGCTCGACGCCGAGCGGCAGGGGCTGCCCGCCTGGAACGATCCGGCACGGGGCGCGGATCTCGCCGGGCTCGCGGGCCTGATGCACGGCGCGGCCGGCCTCGCGCGCGGCGGCGCGGACGCGATCTCGCTGGCCGCCGGCAGCGGCACCCGGCTCGCCGGCTTCACCGGCCTGCGCGAGGGCGTGGCGCGGCTGCCGCTCTGAGGAACGCGGGAAACCTCCACGACAGCGGATGGAGCGCGACGGCATGCCTGCTTCGAGATCGCCCCCGGCGCAGCTGCCCGCCGACTATCGCGCTTTCCATCCGCCCCTCATCCGGCTGCAGCAGGCCGCGCCCAACCCCGTGGGCCGGCGCGTGCTGTGGGCGCTTGCCGCACTGCTCGCCTTCCTGCTCGTGTGGGCGGTGGTCGGGCAGCTCGACATCGTGGCGGTCGCCGAAGGCAAGCTCGTGCCGGCGAGCTACCTCAAGATCGTGCAGCCGCCGGAGGCCGGCATCGTCAAGGAGATCCTGGTCCGCGAAGGCGAGCAGGTGAGCGCCGGACAGGTGCTCATGCGCATGGATGCGCTGATCACCGAGGCCGACCTCGAGGCCATCGCCGCCGAGCATGCCCGCAAGCGGCTGGCGCTGCGGCGCATCGATGCGGAGCTGAGCGGGCAGCCGTTCCGGCCCGAGCCGGCGGCCCCCGCGACCCTGGCGCACGAAGTGGCTGCCCAGTACCAGGCCAACCGCGATGCCCTGGCCGCGGCGCTGGCCGAGGAACGCAGCCGGCTGGTCAAGGCGCAGGAGGAGCTGGCCGCCGCCGAGCAGCAGAAGACCCGGCTGCAAGCCGTGTTGCCGCACTACCGGCAGCAGGAGGAGGCCTACGGCAAGCTGGTCACGGACGGCTTCGCCGGCACGCTGATGGGCAGCGACAAGCGCCGCGAGCGCATCGAGAAGGAGCAGGAGCTCGCCACCCAGGAGCACCTGATCGCCTCGGCGCGGGCGAGCATCGAGCAGTCGCGCAGGAAGCTGCATCAGATCGAAGCCGACTACCTTCGCCAGCTGCACGCCGAGCGCGACGAGGCCCGCAGCCAGGTCGATCGGCTGGACAAGGAGCTGCAAAAGCAGCAGCACCGCCGCGCGCTGATGGAGCTGAAGGCCCCGCAGGACGGCGTCATCAAGGAGCTGGCCACCCATACCGCGGGCACCGTGGTGCAGCCGGGCACCGTGCTGGCGAGCCTGGTGCCGCGCGAGGAACGACTCAAGGTCGAGGTGTGGGTGTCCAACGAGGACATCGGCTTCGTGCGCCCGGGCCAGCCGGTCAAGCTCAAGCTCGCCGCCTACCCCTTCCAGAAGTACGGCATGGCCGAAGGCACCGTGGAGCACGTGAGCGCCGACGCGCAAAGCGAGGAGGAAACGCGCGAGGCCGGGCTCTCGCCGGCCGGCCAGCGCCCCCTGCGCTACAAGGCGCTCGTGACTCCGGCAACCGACGCCCTGGAGCTGGACGGCCATCGCTATCCGCTGGCCGTGGGAATGCAGACGAACGCCGAAATCCTGCTCGGCTCGCGCACCGTGGCCGAGTACCTGCTCTCGCCGCTGCAGAAGGCGTGGCACGAGGCGGGGCGGGAACGGTAGACGGCCTCACTGTTAGATTAGATCCGGCATCGTAAATAAAATACGGTGCTACTTCTAACGCACATATTCCGCATATGAGCCCTTACTCGATTTGATTTCGTGCTATATATAAAATATGGCACGAAATTTCAAGCATCAAGTAATCAAACAGCTGCTGGCGGAACTTCCCCGTGGGGCACCGTTCGACTTGACTACCTTGAAGCAGCTCAGGGTGTCGGCCCAGCTCGCCGCCTACTACGCCGAGGAGGGGTGGCTCGTGCGCCTCGCCCAGGGCGTCTACGCCTTTCCGAATGACGATTTCGGTGTCCATGGCGCGCTGGTGTTCCTGCAAAAGCGCGTGCCGGGCCTGCACATCGGCGGCAAGAGCGCGCTAGCCCTGCAAGGCGTGCAGCACAACCTGGGCAGCCGGGACACGTTGGTCCTCTGGGGCGACAACCGCTTCACGTTGCCGGCATGGTTCACGTCGCGCTTTCCGGCGCGCTACGTCCACGCCCGCCTGTTCGACTGGCCAGATACGCAACTGACCGACAAGACGCTCACCACGCCACCGGGCCTATCCGAGCCTCTGCGGGTCGCGGTTCCCGAGCGCGCCGTCCTGGAATTGCTGTACGAGACCGGCATCAAGCAAAGCCTCGAAGAAGCCCGCAACCTTTTCGACGGGCTGCGTTCGCCGCGCAAGGATCTGCTCGGGCAACTGCTGTCCTGCTGCACCAGCGTGAAGGCCGTGCGCCTGTATCTGACCTGGGCACGCGAGACGAACCTGGTGGATGTCGATGCCCTGCTCGAGCAGTACCCGGTTCGCACCGGCAGCACCAAGCGCTGGATGCGCAGGCTCGACGACGGCACCTTGTTGAGCCTGCGTCCTCATGGATAAAGCCTACGCGGACACCGTTCGCCTGCTGCTGGCTGTCACGCCCGATGTATTCGCCGGTGACGTCTTCGCGATGAAGGGCGGCACGGCCATCAATCTCTTCGTGCAGGACATGCCGCGCCTGTCGGTGGATGTCGACGTCGTGTACCTCCCCTGGCAGACGCCACGCGACGAGGCGCTGCACGCGATCAATCAGGAACTGGCTGCCATCGCGGAACGGGTCAAGCCGCTCGGCGTGCAGACGCGCCTCGTGCGCAGCAAGGACTTGGGGGATACCAAACTGATCGTCGAGAACGACACCAGCCAGGTGAGGATCGAGGTCAACGTCGTATTCCGCGGTACCGTGCGGCCTGCCGAACGGAGGTCGCTGAGCGCCAAGGCCAGTGACCTGTTCGGTGTCGCGTTCGACGTGCCGATCCTGGCATCGGACGAGCTTTATGCCGGCAAACTGGTCGCCGCGCTCGATCGGCAGCACCCACGCGATCTGTTCGACGTGTGGCAGATCTACGAATCAGGTGGCATCACCGACGGCATGATCGAATGTTTCGTGATCTATCTGGCCGGGCACAACCGGCCGCCTCACGAAGTGCTGTTCGGCAACGACAAGGAGATCGCTGGCGAATACGAGCGAGCTTTCGTCGGCTTGACCGAGGTCGCATGCTCGCTGGAGACGCTGCTCGATACCCGCGTGCGACTGCGGCGCGAACTGCCGCGGCTACTGAGGCCGGCACACAAGCAGTTCCTGAGCGGACTGATACGCGCTCGACCCGACTGGTCGCTGGTGCAATGCGAGCATGCGGCGCAGCTGCCTGCCCTACGCTGGAAGCTCGGCAACCTGGAAACCTTCCGCAAGCGACGGCCCGAGGACTTCGCCGCACAGGCCGACGCGCTCGATGCCGGCTTGCGCCAAACCTGAAGCAGCTCTGAACGACCCGGCAGCGCCTCAGCGCCGTCCCTGCTCCCGCAGGCGGGCGATCCGCGCCGCGGTCTGCGGATGGCTGTCGAGCCATGCGCCCGTGGTGTCGCGCTTGCCGGTGCGCGCACGGGCGGCCTGCAGCTTCTCCAGCACGAGGGCCAGCGGCTCGCTCGGGAGCCCTTGCGCATGCAGCAGCCGCAACGCGAAATCGTCGGCCTCGTATTCCATCTCGCGCGAGTAGGTGGCCTGCGCCAGCAGCGCAGGCGCCGTCGCCAGCCACGAGCCCACGTCGCCCAGGTACCAGGCCGCCAGCAGGGCCACCGCCGAGCCTTGCAGCAGCAGCCGCAAGCCATGCCTTTCATGGACGTGGCCGAGCTCGTGCGCCAGCACCGCGAGCACTTCGTCGTCGCTGCGAGGCGATGCCGGCTACGCTCGATGTCGCCGGGCGGTGGGCGCAGCACGGGTTACGAACTGGCGGATTGACGCGAGTGCCATTTTGTGCCCCAATATAGGGGAACAATTGGTGGGCTGCCATGCAAACCTTCACGATCCGCGAATTGCGTGAACGCTCCGGCGACCTTAGCCGCGAGGCCGAGGAAGGCCGTTTGGCGCTCGTCACTCGCCACGGGCAGCCCTTGTTCATCAGCGTGCCCTTCACCGACGAGCTGCTCGAAGCGGGCGTCCACACGGCGCTGGCTGTCAGCCTATTCAAGAGCGGTGAACTGACTTCTGCGCGCGCCGCCAAGCTGGCTCGGATGAGCCTGCCGAAGTTTCTGGCGCACCTGAGCGTGCAGGGTATCCCGGTGGTCGATCACGATCCAGCCGAACTGGAGCGAGAGCTCGCCGCCTTCGATGCGGCGCAATGACCCGGCCCGTCGTCGTCTCCGATTCTGGGCCCCTGATTGCGTTGGCCGGTTGTGGCCAACTGGAGCTGCTCGCCGCTGTGTTCGAGGCTATCCATGTGCCACAGGTGATACTCGATGAAACCACGGCGGACCGTTCGCGCCCGGGTGCGGCCGACATCGAGGCCTTCGTGCGGGCCCACGCGCAGGTGCATCCCAACCGTGACGATGCCACCTACGTTGCCGCCGTCGCGCATCTGGACGAAGGCGAAGCGCAGGCATTGAGTCTGGCGCACGCGCTGGGTTGCGGTGTGCTGATGGACGAACGTCGCGGGCGCCAGACCGCCATCCGTCAAGGCGTGCCACTGTTCGGTGTGCTGGGCGTGATGCTGCAAGCCAAGCGCATCGGCAATCTCGAACGCATTGCGCCCGCGCTGGCACTGATGCAGTCCAATGGCTACCGCATTTCTCAGTCGCTCGTCGATGCGGCCTTGAAGCTCGCGGGCGAAGCGGGCTGATCCAGCATACGGACGAATGGCCGAAATCGCGCCCTCGAGGCCGGCGGCTCGGCGATCTCGTCCACCACCATTGTCGGCCGTTCGACGCCGGTCTGGCGCCGTGGCGCTTCACGCAGAAAATGCGCGACGCGGCAGTCGAGATCGAAGAGTCGATGGCACCGGCAGCACCGGTGCCGCCGCTCAGCGATGCTCCTGCTCCCTCAAGCGGGCGATCCGCGCCGCGGTCTGCGGGTGGCTGTCGAGCCACGTGCCCGCGGCGTCGCGCTTGCCGGAGCGTGCGCGGGCGGCCTGCAGCTTCTCCAGCACGAGGGCCAGCGGCTCGCTCGGGAGCCCTTGCGCATGCAGCAGCCGCAACGCGAAATCGTCGGCCTCGTATTCCATCTCGCGCGAGTAGGTGGCCTGCGCCAGCAGCGCAGGCGCCGTCGCCAGCCACGAGCCCACGTCGCCCAGGTACCAGGCCGCCAGCAGGGCCACCGCCGAGCCTTGCAGCAGCAGCCGCAAGCCATGCCTTTCATGGACGTGGCCGAGCTCGTGCGCCAGCACCGCGAGCACTTCGTCGTCGCTGCCGGCCAGCTCGACCAGGTCGTCGGTGACCACCAGCGTGCCGTCGGGCAGCGCGAAGGCGTTGGCGCCGATCTGCGGCGCCTTCCTGAACAGCAGCCGATGCGGGATCGGCCTGCCCTCGAACCGGGCCAGCCCGTGCAGCGCTTCGGCCAGCCTGCGCCGGCGGGCCTCGTCGAGCGTGCTGGGCTCGAGCGACTGCGCTTCGAGCAGGTTCAGCGCCTGCCCGGACAGCATGTCGATCGTGGCGGCCGGGATCGAGGCCGCGACGTGGCGCGCTGCCCAGGGCAGTCCATCGCGCCAGCCGAACCAGGCGATCAGCAGCAGCAGCGCCAGGGCCGCCGCGACCGCGCGCGGCTCGAAGGCCCAGCGCACCGGGGCGCTGTCGCGCTGGCCGCTGGCCGCGAGCAGGTGCGCCAGCCGGGCGTGGTCGCGCACCTCGACGTGCGCGCCATCGGCGAACGTGATCAATCGCGGCGCGTCGCCCATCGGCTCGGACAGTCGCAGGCTGCCCAGCGCTTCGGTGCGCTGCAGGCCCTCGCCGCTCATCGACAATGCGTCGCCGTGCAGGCTCAGCACCACCGGATGCGCGCGGGCGCTGCGCCCGTCGAAGTACAGGCCGGTGACCGGAGACTCAGAGGGCGATGTCGACATCGAACAGGTCGGCCGCCCCTTCGCCGGTGGCGCCGACCTCGCTCGACTGGCCGGCGACGAACTCATCCAGCGAGCCCGCCGGCAGCATCGCGACCGATTCCAGCCGGTAGCGCGCGCTGCGTATCGCCGCGAACGGAATGAACAACCCCAGCGTGCAGACGATGGCGATCAGGTTGGTGACAGCAATCAGGTAGAGCCGGCGGGCGCCGACGCGCGACTCGAAGCGATGTTCGCCGAGCCGGGTGCCGTTCCACACCAGGTTCTGCAGCCGGGCGGTGAGGTAAGGCCGCACGGCGAGCAGCACCAGCACCGGCACGAAGCCCAGGGCCTGCGGCGGCACCCCGGCCAGGAAATGGAGCGCCAGGATGGCCAGAAGAGCGCCGCCCAGCACCAGGACCAGAGCCGTGAGGTAGACGCGATAGAAGCCGCCCGCACCCGCGGCGAAGCCGAACCCGGTGGCGCCGAAGCGCAGGTGCCGATGCTGGTACTGCTTCATCCGCTGGTGCCACAGCGGCGCGAGCAGCCCCAGCGTGACCGCGCTCAATGCCGGCCACAGCAAGAATACCCTGTACGCGCCGCCGCGCTGGCCGTCGAAAGCGAAGCGCAGGCCGCGCCAGCTCGTGTTGTGGGCACGGAAGCGCAATGAGCGCATCAGCAGCAGCGGGAGTGCCGCGGCCAGCAGCGCCCCAACGACCAGGCCCGCCGCCACCGAAAGCCGCATCGCGATCTCGTACGCCGCCAGCAGCAGCACTGCGATCACCCTGCCCTTGAGGATGGCGATCGGCTTGCCGTGATAGTCGAATGCCGTGCCGGCGAGCGCGGTGTGGCGATGGAAGTACTGCAGCCGCCGCACCTTGGCCCAGGCCGAATAGATGCCCAGCGTCAGCACCGTGAGCAGCAGGTTGACGATCCAGATGCCGAAGTATTCGCCGCCTCGACCGGAGAACTTCAGCGGTTCGACGGGTGAGCCGGGCGCGGGACCGGCGGACGGGTACGACGCGTCGGGCGAGGAGAGCGGCACGGGGGTTCGCCGAAGTCAGGGCGACGGGATGTTGGCAGAGGCCCTCGGGGGGCGCAAACGCCGTTGGGGCGGACGGTCGGGATCGGCTGCGCGGGCGGTCGAGGTCGGCCGGCGGCGATCCGACCCGCCGACCCGGAGCGGGCCCCATCCGATCCGATCCGGAACCGGGCCGGCCCGAGGGGCAGCCCGCGCAGGCCTTCAGCCGAGCAGGTGGGTGACGATCAGGTTGACGGCGTAGCCGCCGACGACGAGGAAGACGAACAGCGTCGCGGCGAGCACGAGGGGCGCGAATCCCGCCTGCCGGATCGCCCCGGCGTGGGTACGCAGGCCCAGCGCGGCCATGGCCATGGCGAGCAGCAGCGTGTCGATCCGGACCAGAGCCTGCACCAGCGAGGCGGGCAGGATCCCCGACGAGTGAACGGCGGTCGCCAGGATGAACAGCACGGCGAACCAGGGAATCATGATGGGCTGCCTTCGCCGCGCCGCGGCCTTGCCCCCACCCGCACTCGTGCTCCCGCCTGCACCCGCGCCCAAGCCTGCGCCCAAGCCCGTCCCTTGCGCTTCCGCCTGGTCACGGCCCAGGTGCGCCGAGAGCATCAACAGGAACGGCGCCAGCATCATCACGCGCAGCATCTTCTCGATCACCGCCGCGGCCGCCGCGCCCTCGCCCACGGCCTGGCCCGCGACGACGACCTGCGCCACCTCGTGCACGGTGGAGCCGGTGAAGACGCCGTAGGCGTGCTCCGACAGGCCCAGGTAGGGATAGAGCAGCGGATAGGCGAACATGCCGAGCGTGCCGAACACCACCACGGTGGCCACGGCCACGGAGACCTCGTGCGCCCGTGCGCGCACCACCGGCTCGGTCGCCATCACGGCCGCGGCGCCGCAGATGGCGCCGCCGGCGCCGATCAGCATGGAGGTGCGGCGATCGAGCCCGAACACGCGCGTGCCCAGCTGCACCGCGACCACGAAGGTCAGCGTCACCATGCACGCGGCGATGACGATGCCTGTCCAGCCGACGCCGGCCACCTCCTGGAAGGTGATGCGGAATCCGTACAGGACGATCCCGGTGCGCAGCAGCAGGCTCTTGGAGAAATCGACGCCGCTGGCGGTGTGCCGGGCGATGGCGGGAAAGAAGGTGTTGCCGCACGCCATGCCGAGCACGATCGCCAGGGTGAGCGCGCTCAGCCCGAGCTGCTGCAGCCACGCCAGCTCGGCGGCGCCCATGGCCAGGGCGGCGAGCGCAGCGGCCAGCGCGCATCCGGACCACCAGGCGGGGTCCCGCGAGCGTTGCAGGAGAGGGGCCGGCACGGCGGCCAGGGCACGATTCATCGGGTTGGCGTTCTTTCGACGAGCGAGGCGGGCCGGCATCGCCGACCTCGCTGCGAGTCTAGGCGGCGATATATCATGAGTACAATACATATATGTCATGCCTGAATAACATTTGGTTATCCTACGAAAAATGGTAGGTCCCGAGACCTTTCCGCCGGCGTCGCGGCTGAACCTGCACCTGCTACGGGTGTTCTTCGCGGTGGCCGAACGGCGCAGCTTCTCGCGCGCGGCCGAGTCGCTCTTCATCAGCCAGCCGGCGGTGTCCAAAGCGGTGCGCGAGCTGGAGCACCAGCTCGGCCTGACCCTCTTCGAGCGCGCCGGCGCGGGCCGCCGTGCGGCAGCAGGCGGCGGCGCGGGCGCGCCTCGCGACATGCGCCTGAGCGAGAGCGGGCAGGCGCTCTTCGAGCACGCGCGCGGCATCTTCGCCCTGGAGCGGGTGGCGATCGAGGACATGCGGGCGCGCATCGCCCTGGAGCGCGGGCGCCTGGTGGTGGGCGCCAGCACGACCGTGGCGGCCTACTGGCTGCCGGCGTACGTCGCCGCGTTCCTGCGGCGCTTTCCTGCGATCGACCTGCAGCTGCGGGTCGGCAACACGCACACCATGGGCCAGGCGCTGATCGACTGCGACATCGACCTGGCGCTGGTGGAAGGAACGGTGCCCGATGCGCGCATCCGCGCGGCGCACTGGCGCGACGACCCGCTGCACATCGTCGCGCACCCCGATGCCGCGGTGGCGCGCGCGGAAAAGCTCGACGCCGCGCTGCTCGAGGCGCAGACGTGGCTGCAGCGCGAAGCGGGATCGGGCACGCGCGAGGTGGCCGAACGGACGATGACCATGCTCGGCATCGAGCCCGCGCGCACCATCGAGATGGGCAGCAACGAGAGCATCGCGCACGCAGTAGCCGCCGGCATCGGCGTGGCGATCCTGCCGGCGCGCGTGGTGCGCGACCTGCTCAGGCTCGGGGCGGTGGCGACGCTGCGCCGGCCGGGGAAGCTGCCCCTGGTGCGCCCGCTGTTCCTGCTGCACCTCGGAGAGCGGGCGCCCTCCCCGCTGGCGCGCGCGTTCCGCGCCGTGCTGGAGGATCCGGCTGCCGCCGGCGCCTCGGACAAATGACGGGCGGTGCGAGCCCCGGGGCGGCGCCTCGGGATCCGCAGTAACGCCGGCGGCGTCCCGAGAGGGCAGCAGGATCGATCATGCGAGGCACGGCGTCAGGATGGCGCCGTGCTCCTCCAGCGAGCGCTGCAGCGCGTCGATCGGGACCTCGCGGCCCTGGACCTCGAGCCGGACCGCCAGCGCCGCCGCGGCTCCAGCAGCCTCGCCCATGGCGAAGCAGGGGCCGGCCACTCTCGCCGAGGCCTGGGCCGCGTGAGTGGCGGAGAGATTCCGCCCGGCCACGAAGAGGTTCTCGTATCCCTTCACGACCAGGCAGCCGTACGGAATGCCGTAGCAGTCGCCGTCGGGAAGGAACTCCCAGCTGGTTCCCCTGCCCCCCTCGTGCTTCTCGAGCGGCCACGCGGTGCACGCGATGCGGTTGGCCGGCTTGACGCAGTTCCTCACCGCTTCCTCCGTCAGCACTTCCTCGCCCCTGATCAGGCGGGTCTCGCGGATGCCGACCATCGCGCCGATGTCGACGATGCGCGCCTGCGCGAATCCCGGGACGTAGCGCCGGAACACCTCTTCGTAGAGAAAGGCCTGGGCCCGCCCGACGCGCTCGGCCTCGGTGAGGTCGTCCGGATCCGAGAGGTCGTAGGGGCTGCCGTCGGCGCGCACCAGCCTCGTGACATTGAGGTGGACGATGCCTTCGAGCGGGTTGAGGTGCACGCCGGTGGCCGTCCGGGGAAGCGGATAGCCGTCGGCCACGGCCTGCTCGAGCAGCTCGCGGATACGCGCGCGCGTCAGCCCGCCGGCGACGCTCGTGTCGACGCCGGCGAGGCGGAACATGGTCGAGCCCGCCTGGGTCTTCCCGCCGTCGCCGAGGCTGTATCCGGCCCCGGCGAAGACCGCCACGTCGCCGTCGCCCGAGCAGTCGACGACGACGCGCGGCAGGATCGCCGCCCTCCCGCCCTTGTTCTCCATGACCACGGCGGCCACGCGCCGCCCTTCGATCTGCACCGCGGCGACCCGGCTGTGCAGGAGCATCGGCACGCCGTGGGCGGCGAGCATCTCGTCGGCGACGAGCTTCAGGCACGCGGAATCGTAGGGCACCCCGAGAATGCGCCCGTGCCGGGCCGGCTCGGAGACGGCGCCGCGCCTGCGCAGGCGGTCCTCCAGCTCGAGGTAGAGGCCGCCGACGACGCGGGCGAGCCGCCGCTCGTCGACGATCGCATGCGTTCCGCAGAATCCACCCAGGGTGACGGCGGTCAGCGTGCCGCCCAGGAAGCCGAAGCGCTCGACCAGGAGCGTGGCGGCGCCGCCGCGGGCCGCCGCACACGCGGCGGCGATTCCCGCGGCGCCGCCGCCCACGACCAGCACGTCCGGCTGCGCGACCACGGGGACGCGCCGCTGCGGCTCGACGATGGTCCGCACCGCGCCGCCGGCGCCCTTCACCCCTTCCGGCACGCCCCTGCCGCTCCCGGATGCGCTGCCGGCGGTGTTTAGTAGTCGAGCTTCACGCCCGCGGCGGCGACGGCCTCGCCCCACTGCCTGACCTCGTCGCGGATGCGCTGCGCTTCCTCCTCGGGCGTGTTGCCGACGACGTTCGCGCCCATGTCGGTGAGCCGCTTGCGCATCGCGTCGGTGTTGATGAACTTCACGATCTCCTTGTTGAGCCGCTCGACGATCGCCGGCGGCGTGCCGGCCGGCACCGCGATGTTCTGCCAGGCGACGACGTGGAAGCCCGGCAGGCCGGACTCGGCCACGGTCGGGACGTCCGGCAGGGCCGGCGAACGGGTGCGGCTGCTGATCGCGATGGCCTTGACCTTGCCCGCCTTGATCATCGCCAGCGAGGCAGGGATGTTGTCGAAGAGCATCTGCACTTCGCCTCCCACCAGCCCGGTGAAGGCCGGGGCGCTGCCCTTGTAGGGCACGTGGACCATGTCGATCCCCGCCTTGGCCTTGAAGATCTCCGAGGTCAGGTGCTGCGCCGTGCCCGCGCCGACCGATCCGAAGTTCAGCTTGCCCGGGTTCTTCTTCGCGTAGTCGACCAGCTCGCGCACCGAGTTGACCGGCAGCGACGGGCTGACGATGAGGAGCAGAGGCAGCTCGGTGATCTGGGTCACGCCCGCGAGGTCCTTGACCGGGTCGTAGCGCAGGTTGCGATAGAGGCTGCCCGCGATCGCGTTCGGCCCCGTGCTGCCGAGCACGAGCGTGTATCCGTCGGGGGCGGAGCGCGCGACCAGCTCGGTGCCGATCAGGCCCCCGGCGCCGGCCTTGTTCTCGACCACCACGCTCTGCCCCAGGTCCTTGGCGATACCCTCGCCGATCAGGCGCGCCATGATGTCGGCGGCGCCTCCGGGAGGCCACGGCACGACGAAGTGGATGGTCTTGTCCGGATAGGTCTGCGCCTGCGCCTGCGCCTGTGCCAGGCCGAGGCCCAGGCCCAGACTCGACGCCAGCGCGACGATCGAGACGATCCGGGTCGCGAAGTGCTTGCCCCATGAACTCATGCTCTCCTCCTTCAGAGGTGTCGACGGCCTCAATTCAATCCGAAGCGAACGTTCTTGACCTGCGTGTCGTCCAGCAGCGCTTCCCTGCCCCGCTCCTTGCCCACGCCGCTCTCGCGGAAGCCGCCGAAGGGCGCGTCCACCGAGGACCGGACACCGGTGTTGATGCACACCGTTCCGGCGCTCAGCGCCCTGGCCAGCCGCATCGCCCTCGATGCATCGCCAGTGAAGGCGCACGCCGCCAGCCCGTAGCGCGAGTCGTTGGCGATGCGCACGGCCTCGTCCTCGCCCTTGAAGCGCATCACCGTGAGCACGGGCCCGAAGATCTCTTCCCTCGCCACCCTCATCGCGTTGGTGGCGTCGTGGATCAGCGTCGGCGCCATGTAGCACCCCTCGGCCAGCTCGGGCCGGGCGCGCAAATCGGAATACGACTGGACGCGGGCTCCCTCGTCGCCGCCGATCCGCAGGTAGTCGCCGACGCGGGCGAGCTGGGTCGGGCTGACCAGCGGCCCCATCTCCGTCGCCGGGTCGCCGGGGAGGCCGATGCGCAGCGCGCGCAGCTTCGCCTCCAGCGCCTCGAGGAAGGCGTCGGCGATCGATTCCTCGAGCAGCAGGCGCGTGCAGGCGCCGCACACCTGCCCCGAGTTGCGGACCATGTCGGTGTAGGCGACGCCGACGGCCTTGTCGAGGTTCGCGTCCGCGAACACCAGCGACGCCGACTTGCCGCCGAGCTCGAGGGTCAGCCGCTTCACCGTCGCGGCCGCTTCCCGGAAGATGGTCTTGCCGGTGGCGGTGCCGCCGGTGAAGGAGACCTTGGCCACCCTGGGGTCGCGCACCAGGGCCATGCCGACCGGATCTCCCGGGCCGTTGACGATGTTCACCACGCCGGGCGGGAAGCCCGCTTCCGCGATGAGGCTGCCGAGCTCCACGGTGGAAAGCGGCGTGACCTCCGAAGGCTTGACGACGACGCAGTTGCCCGCCGCCAGCGCCGGGGCCATCTTGAGCAGCGCGATGCTGAGCGGGAAGTTCCACGGCACGATGAGGCCGCACACCCCCAGCGGCTCGCGCATGGTGAAGTCGAGCAGCGTCCGGTCGGAGACCTCGAGCGTCTCGCCCGCCAGGCCGAGCAGGATGCCCGCGTAGTACTCGAGGGTGGACGGCGCGCCGGCGAGCCACGCCCTGGAGGCCGCGATGGGCTTTCCGGCGTCGTAGCACTCCAACCACGACAGCGCCTCGACCCGCGACTCCAGCAGACGGGCCAGCTCGAGCAGCATGCGCGACCGATCGCGCGGCAGCACGCCGCGCCAGGGTCCGTGAAACGCCCCGTGGGCCGCGGCGACCGCCCGCTCGACGTCTTCGGGCCCCGCCTCGTAGACGTCGGCGAGCTTCCTGCCGTTGGAGGGGTCGAAGGTGGCGAAGGTCTTTCCGGAGATGCTCGGCACTTCCTTGCCGCCGATCAGCATCGGGTAGGGGCCGGAACGAAGGACATCCTCTCGCTTCATCGTCTTGAGCTCCGCCGTCATCAGATTGCCGCCCGGTACAGCTCGGCGATCTCGCCGCGCTCCGGCTTGCGGCAGTTGATCAGCGTGGAGCGCCCCTTCGCGGCCATCTCGGTGAGCCGCTCGGTCATCTCGGCCCGGATGCCGAGGTCGCCCAGCCTGCGGCACGTGCCCGCCGCATCGCGAAGGCCGATCATGGCTTCGATGCCGACGGCGGCCGCCTCGAAGGCACTCATCCCCTCGACGTCGCGGCCCATCAGCCGCGCGATCTGCGCATAGCGCGCGGCGGCCGCTTCGCGGTTGAAGCGCAGGACATGGGGCATCAGGGCGCTCAGGCTCTCGCCGTGCGTGCAGTCGACGAGCGATTCGACCGCCGTGCTCAGCCCGTGGATCGCGTCGTTGCCCTTGAGCGAGATCGCGATCCCCGCGAGATGGCTGCCCAGCATCATGGCGCTGCGCGCCGACAGGTCGCTGCCGTCGGCGATCGCCCGCGCGAGATTGCGGCTCACCAGCCGGATCGCCTCCTGGGCGCAGATGTCGCCGATCGGGTTGACCTGGACGTTGGTGTAGGAACCGAGCGCGTGGATGAAGGCGTCCATGCCGGTCGATGCCGTCATGCGCGCGGGCACGCTGAGGGTCAGCTCCGGATCGAGGATGGCCTGCGCGGGCCGGCAGCGAACGCTGCGCACGAGGTACTTCTTGCCGCTGTCGTCCTTCACCAGCGCGCCCGTCGTGGCCTCGCTGCCGGTGCCTGCCGTGGTCGGCACCGCGATGAAGCCCAGGGGCGTGCCGGGCGCGTCGTCGACCCCCTTGGCCTCGATCTCCTGGATGCTCCTGCCCGAAAGCATCTGCATCGACATGACCTTGGATGCGTCGATCGAGCTGCCTCCGCCGAGCGCGACGATGAAATCGTGGCCCTGCTCCTTCATCAGCGCGACGCCCTCGGTGACCTCGGACATGGTCGGGTTGGGCCTGACCTTCGCGAAGACGTCCGTCTGCACCCCGGCCGCCCGGAGATGGCCCGCGACCCTGTCGGCGAGGCCGATCGCCGCGAGGCCCGCGTCGGTGACGAGCAGAGCCCGGCTTGCCCCCATCGCGCGCGCGCGCGCGCCGAGGCTCTTCGCGGTTCCCGCCCCGAAGGTGACGCTCGGTGGCCAGGCGACCGAGAAGGCCAGGTCATCGAAACGCTCTCGAACTTCCATCTTCCCCAACTCCTTGGCCATGCCTTGGTTATATCTGCAGGATGCCGGTCACGTGCCGGACGTCGCTGCAGCGATCGAGCTCGCGCAGCGCGCGGATCGCCACCTCGATGCGTTCCGGCTCCAGGAGGCCCGAGGCGCCTTCCCGGAACTTGATCGCGTGGTCGAACGGCCGGTCCCTCGCGCCGAGGAGCTGGCGCCTCTCCTCGACATACTCGCGTCCGTCGCTCATCGTGATGCGCACCCGCGCGCCGTACTGGTAGTCCGCGTAGTAGGCCGCGTGCATGGCCGCATCGGCGCGGAACCGGATGCAGGAGCGCAGATGGGCGATCTCCGGCGAAAGGATCCGCTCGCGGAGGTACTGCCGGTGGCCCAGCTCGCCGTCGACCAGTGCGGCCATGATTCCGTAGCCGGCGTCGAAGCACAGGGCCACGTGGGTGATCGCCTCCTGCTCGATCTGCCGGTAGACGTCCGGCTCCAGCGCCTGGAAGCGCGAGGCCACGTAGAGCATGACCCCGGGCCCCTCGACCTCCAGCCGGCTCACCCGGAGCGGGTCGAAGTCCGGGATGCGCGCCCTGAGGGCGAGCGCGCACTCGATCGCCGACAGGTTGTAGGCGCAGGACGGATGGCGCTTGGTGTTCAGCGTCCGCGTGTACCACTCGCTTCCGAGCCCTTGGAGGAGCTCCTTCTCGTCGACGACCTCCGACACGGTGCTCAGGAGCCCGGCCGGATGCTCGATCATGTCGAGGTTGCCGACCAGCCCCTGCCCGGCGAGGGAGGCCGCGACGATGCCCCACATGGCCGGCAGGCCGTTGCACAGCACCTTGCTGTCGCTCATCCAGCCGATCGGGCAGCTCTCCATCGCCAGGAAGCCGGAATGGCTGACCGCGCGCTGCGCCTGGACGGTGCTCAGGCCCAGCAGTCGGCTCGCGACCAGCGGCGTCTCGATCTGGTGGTTGGGCATCGAGTTGCCGACGTAGGCGCCGCGCTGGATCGCGCGCGACGTCCGGCCGTTGATCTCGTTGCCGACGACGACGGCCGTGATGACGTCGCGCCCCGACGCCCCGGCCAGCTCGCCCACCGCGAAGGCGGTCGGGACCACCGCGGCGCCGGTATGGCTGATGATCACCCAGTCGTCCCACTCGATGATCTGGGCCACTGCCGAGTTGTACAGCGCCGCGGAAGGCGCCGGCATGCGGCCGGGAGCGCCGAACAGCGTCGACGCGGCGCCCGTTCCGAGGATCTTCAGGCCGGCGGCGACGCTGGCCGCTCCCGGCATCTTGCTGCCCGCGTAGCACGAACCGAGGGTGGCCAGGATCTGCTCGCGGGCGATCTCGACCACGTCGGCGGGAATGTCCTCGAAGGCGAGCTCGAGGGCGAAGCGGGCGTACGCCTGCGTGACGGCGCGCGATGGCCCGGAGACGGCACGGGACGGCGCGGATCCGGACGCGGCGGGATTCCCCGGCGGTGCCGCGAGGTCACTCATCGCCGCCGCCTCCCGCGAGCATGGTCGTCTGCAGCAGCATCGAGAACTGCATCAGCAGGCGCCGCTGGTCCTTCGGAAACGGGGCCCGCCCCGCGAGGATGATCGCCATGACGTGCAGCTCTCCGCCGAAGACGCGCGCCCAGTCCCGCGGTGCCATGCGGATCGAAGCATGCGGCGTTCGCCGCGACCCGTGCTCCTCGAACTCGAGCTTCTCCCGCAGCAGGCAGAAGTCGACCACCTCGCCGTCGGTGGACTCGCAGCGGATCGAGCGGCCCAGCGCGCCTTCGAGCCGGGCGGAGACCAGCCGGCCTTCCTGCAGGGCCCAGAGCCGCGCGAAGCGCGCAAGCCCCCGGCCCAGCAGCCCGCCCTGCGCATCCGCGGTGCTGGATATCTGCATGGATGATCGGCCTCGCTCGCCACGGCTCGCCGCATCGTGCGTGAAGCGGTTTGCCGGTTGGTTCACCATCGGTTCACCTAGTGAACCTGTGGTTCATTTGACGAGCATCATAGGCGTGTTGAAACATTCGCGCAAGCGCATATCCTTGCCGCGGCGCGGCAGCGAAGCGGCGGATGAGCGATGCATCTGGCGCGCTCGGCGCGCCCGGCGCAGACGCACGAGGGGCAATCAACTTGGTCAAGAGCAACCGTTCACTGTCGAGGGGCCTGAGGATCCTGCGGGCGTTCAACGACGTTCCGCAACCCACCCTCACCGAGCTCGCCACGCGGGTCGATCTGACCAAGGCCACCTGCCTGCGCTTCCTGCAGACGCTGCAGGAGGAGGGCTATCTCGAATTCGACGAGGCGCTCAAGCGCTACCGGCTACGCCCGCTGGTGCTGGAGCTGGGCTACGCCGCATTGACCAGCATGTCGCTGCCGGTGGTGGCCGGGCCGGTCATGCAGTCGCTCGCCGACCGCACGGGGGGCGCGGTGAATCTCGCCGTGCTGGACGGCGACGAGGTCGTCATCGTCGGGCGCAACGTGGCGCATGCCGAGAAGCACCGGCTCGTCATGATGAACCTGCACGTCGGAATGCGGTTGCCCGCGCACTGCACGGCCGGGGGCCGGGTCCTGATCGGCGCCACCCACCCGGACGTGCGCGCGTTCGTCGCGGCGATGCGGCTGGAGAAGCTCAGCCCGAGGACGCTGGTGAACCGCCCCCGCCTCGCCAAGGCGATCGCCGAGGCGGCCGAGCGCGGCCACGAGATCGTCGAGGACCAGCTCAGCCTCGGCTACGGGGCGATCGGCATTCCGCTGACGACCCCGCGCGGGCAGAAGTTCGCCCTGACCGTCTCGTTCACGACCGCGGAATATTCACGCGCGAAGGTCGTCCGGGACTTCCTGCCGATGCTCAGGGAAACCGCCGACCAGCTCGGCCGGCTTCTCGCCGTGCAGTAGGAGGGGCGGACCGCCTCGCGGGGATGGGCAAGCGGGGCCCGGGATCATCCCCGGCCCCTTTGCCCGGCGCACGGTCACTGCCTGCGCCGCGCCTTCACCGCCGGGCGCTTCCGGCCCGCCGCCGGCCGCGCAGGCGCGCCTGCCGTCTCGACGCTCATGAGGGACTGCCAGTGCTGCCAGCCCGACGGAGTCAGCAGCCCGTTCAGGAACGAGCTCAATCCCTCTTCGATGTAGCCGTCGAGGGAAACGATCCGGGCGAAATGCCAATGCTTCAGTGCCCAGCCGTGGGCCAGGAACACCAGGCGGAACGAGAGCAGGTCGACGTTCACCGACCGGAAGTAGCCGGCCTTGACGCACTCCTCGATCGGACCGGAGATCAGCTTGTTCGTCTCGAGCTCCATCTCCTGCACCGCCTTGCGGAGCTCCGGCCGCAGCGAGCCGCTTTCGTGATATCCCACCACGGTGGCACCGACGTTGCTGTCGACGGCCTCGCAGTAGGCGCGCACGACCGTACAGAACCGCAGCAGCGGATCGGTCACGCCTTCGAGCTTGCGCGGAATCTCCCGCTGGTACGTTCTGAAGATCAGCAGGAAGACGAGGAAAAGCACGTCCTCCTTGTCCTTGACGTACGAATAGATGAGCCCGGAGCTGATTCCCGCCGTCTCGGCGATGTCCTTGATCGTCGTCCGGTGATAGCCGTCGACGGCGAAGCGCCGGACCGCAGCCCTGACGATCTGCTCGCGCCGGCGCTCGATCCGCTCGGGGTCTTCGATCCGGCTTTCGATTACGATGTTCACGATGCCCTTCGTGCCCGCGGCGCCCATGCACGAACAGCACGAGGTGATGCGGTGAGACTGGAAGTAGATGGAGACTGATAAATGATCAGTCATTTGAATTTAGCGAACGGGCGCCCGACATGTCAAATGGCTTCGAACGATCCCCGGCGAAGGCTTTGCGTTAAAATAAATGATCGTTCAATCAATCCAGCCCCTGTCCCCTATCCCTATTCCCCGCGCGCGAACCCCGTGAACAAGCTGCCCGTCGCTGTCGAATGGACCCCCCCGGAGTGGGCCGAGCGGTACTGGCCCAACCGCTTGCTCACCGACTACCTGGACGATGCGGTGAATCGCCATCCGGACACGGTCGCGTTGACCGGACGCAGCAGCATGACGGGTGCGACGGTCACGCTGTCCTGGCGTGAGCTGCGGCGCCGCGTCGATCGAATGGCTGCCGGCCTCGCGGGCCTCGGAGTCGGGAAGGGAGAGGTGGTGGCCTGCCAGCTGCCGAACTGGTGGGAGTTCGTCGCGCTGCACCTCGCGTGCGTGCGCATCGGCGCCGTGACCAACCCCCTCATGCCGATCTTCCGGCAGCGCGAGCTTCGCTACATGCTCGCCTTCGCCCGGGCACGCGTGCTGGTCGTCCCGCGCCTGTTCCGCAATTTCGACTACCCCTCGATGGTCCAGGCCATGCGCGCGGACCTGCCCGAGCTGCACCACGTGCTCGTGGTCGGCGGCACCGGAGAGGATGCGTTCGAGCAGATCCTGCTTGCCCGCCGGTGGGAGGACGAGTGCGATACCCCCGCGCTGTTCGCGCAACGCCGGGGCAGCCCCGGCGACGTCGTGCAGCTCCTCTACACGTCGGGCACCACCGGCGAGCCCAAGGGCGTGCTGCACAGCTCGAACACGCTGCTCGGCATCCTCCTGCAGTACGCGAAGCGCCTCGAGCTGACGGGCGGCGACGTCATCCTCATGGCCTCCCCGATGGGCCATCAAGCGGGCTTCATGTACGGATTGATGATGTCGCCGATGCTCGGCGCCAAGCTGGTGCTGCAGGACATCTGGGCGCCCGAGGAAGCGGCGAGGCTGATCCAGGACGAAGGCGTGACCTACACCATGGGCTCGACGCCGTTTCTCGCCGACCTCACGGATACGCCCGCGATCGAGCGCTACGACATCGGGACCCTGCGCACCTTCGTATCCTCGGGGGCGCCGATCCCGCGGGTGCTGGTGGAGCGCGCCAGCCGGCGGCTGGGCGCACGCATCATCTCGGCCTGGGGCATGACGGAGACGGGGTCGGTGACCACCACGATCCCCGGCGATCCGGACGACCGCATCTTCGGCACGGACGGGGTCGCGCTGCCTGGGATGGAGGTGCGCGTGGCCGATGCAGCCGACCGGGCGCTTCCGCCCGGCACGGAGGGCAGGCTGCAGTGCCGGGGGATCGGCAACTTCGTCGGCTACTTCATGCGCCCCGATCTTTCGCAGCCGACCGCGGACGGCTGGTTCGATACCGGAGACCTGGCCGTCATGCTGGAGGGCGGCTACATCCGCATCACCGGCCGCGCAAAGGACATCCTGATCCGCGGCGGCGAAAACATTCCCGTGATCGAGGTCGAGAACGCGCTCTACCGCCATCCCGCGATCCGCGAGGTGGCGATCGTGGGCATGCCCGACGCGCGATTGGGTGAACGCGCCTGCGCATTCGTGAGCCTGCATCCCGGCCGTTCGCTGGACATGGCGGAAATGGTCGCCTTCCTCGACACCCAGCAGATGGCGCGACAGTATTTCCCGGAGCGCCTCGAAGTGCTCGATGAACTCCCGCACACGGCCAGCGGCAAGATCCAGAAATTCCACCTGCGGGAGCTCGCCCGCTCCCTCGAGCCGGCGGCCGGCTGAACGCCGGCCCGGCCTACCGGGTGCGAGGCGGCGCGCTTACGAGGGCATGTAGGCGCCGCCGTTGACCGGTACGATCGCTCCGTTCACGTAGGTATTCGAGGGGCCGGCGAGAAAGCGCACGACGCCTGCGATCTCGTCCATGCGCCCCAGCCGGCGCATCGGGTTGGCCTGCGCCAGCCTGTCCCGCCGGCGATCACCGAACTCGCGCGACATGCTGCCCTCGAGCAGGCCGGGCGCCACCGCATTGCACAGGACGCCGTGCCGCGCCCCCTCGAGGGCATAAGTCTTGGTGAGGGCATGCACCCCTGCCTTCGAGGCGCCGTACGCGGGATGCACACCGGTGCCGCCCAGCTGGCCCGAGATCGAGCCGACATTGACGATCCTGCCGCCGCCCGCGCGAGCCAGCGTCGCCAGGGCCGCCGCGCAACCGTGGTAGGTGCCGGTCAGGTTGACCGACAGGATCCTGTGCCACGAGGCCTCGTCGGCATCGTCCACCGCGCAGGCCACGAAGATCCCCGCGGCATTGACCCACGCCTCGAGCCGCGTGTCGCGCGAGGCGAGGTCCGCCAGCCCGAGCACCTGCCCGCGGTCGGTGACATCGACGCGCACCGGAACCAGGCCGGGCACCGCATCGATCGGCGCGACATCGGCCGCGTATACCGCAAAGCCATCGCCGAGGAAGCTGCGGCACAGCGTCCGGCCCAGGTCTCCGGCTGCGCCGGTCACGACCACGCCGCGCGGGCGATCGTCCATGGCTCTTCTCCTTCCGTACGGTGGGCACACGGCGCGGTGCCGTTGCCGGCACCGGCGCGACGCACGATCATGCGCCGCGCGCCATGCGGTCTTCGAGCTCGCGCAGGATCACGAGGTGCTGGATGTCGTTGGTGCCTTCGTAGATGCGGCATACCCGGGCGTCCCGATAAAGCCGTTCCACCGGGAAATCGCGAAGGTATCCGTATCCGCCGAGGACCTGGATGGCCTCCGAGCAGACCCACTCGGCGGCCTCCGAAGCCACCAGCTTGGCCATGCATGCCTCCATCAGGCATGCCCGGCGCTGGTCGCGCAGCTGCGCGGCGTGCAGGACGAGCTGGCGCGCCGCTTCGATCCGCGTCGCCATCCCGGCGATCCGGAAGCCGACCGCCTGGTGCCCGATGATCGGCCTGCCGAAAGTCACCCGCTCCAGCGCGTACGCGTGGGCCACCTCGAGCGCGGCCCGGGCGATCCCGACGGCCTGTGCGGCGATGCCGATGCGTCCGCCCTCGAGATTGGACAAGGCGATCCGGTATCCCTCACCTTCGTCGCCCAGGCGCAGATCCGCCGGGATGCGCAGGTCCTCGAAATGGATCTGGCAGGTGTCGGACGCGCGCTGCCCCATCTTCGACTCGACACGCCCGACCACATAGCCCGGCGTGCCGGTCGGCACGATGAAGGCGCTGATGCCCTGGCGGCCACGCTCCGGATTCGTCACGGCGAAGACCAGCGCGACATCGGCGTTCTTGCCGGTGGTGATGAACTGCTTCGTGCCGGACAGGACGTAGTCGTCACCGACCCGGCGAGCGCGCGTCTTCAGGGCCCCGGCATCGGAGCCCCCCTGCGGCTCGGTCAGGCAGAACGCCGACAGCATGTCGCCCCTGGCCATCGGCACGAGGAACCGCTCCTTCTGAGCCTCGGTGCCGTACACATCGACGGGCATGCACCCCACGGAGTTGTGGCCGCTCATGATGGTGGCGCAGGCGGCGTCGCCGGCGGCGATCTCCTCGAGGGCCACGGCGAGCGAAACGGCATCGGCGCCGACGCCCCCCCATCGCTCGGGCACCGTCACGCCGAGCAGCCCCAGCTTGCCCATGCGGCGCAGCGCCTCGCGCGGAAAGGTACCCTTCTCGTCCCATTCGGCCGAATGCGGCGCGAGGTGCTCGCGCGCGAAGGCGCGCGCGGTGCTCTGGATCATTGCCTGCGATTCGTCGAGGATCATGACTCGCGCTCCCGAATGCCCGCCTGCCGGCGAGGCGGATGAGACACCTTCTTCCATACCCCGGCAGCCGACAGCACCACGCTCCGGCCGCAGCCGAGGCTGCCGCGCACGAAGATCAGCGAACGGGTCATCCGGGTGATTGTCGCCTCCCCCTCGATCCAGTCGCCCGGCCTTGCCGCCGAGACGAAGTCGCAGTGCAGGCTCACGGTCACCACCGGCGTCTCAAGCCCGACGGCCTGCATCACGGTGAGCCCCAGAACCTGGTCGGCGAGCGTCATCAGCATGCCGCCGTGGACAGCCTCGTGGACGTTCCCGTGGCGGGGCTGCGCCAGGAACCCGAAGCGCGCCGGCTCGCCTTCACGTACGTAGAGCGGACCGACGTATTCCGCGAAGCACCCATCCGCGATCCGGCAGATCTCGAACCCCGGCGGGACCGCCGACGAAGGCATGCTCTTCATTCCGGTTGCTCCACCTCACGTGCCGCGATCCCCGGCGGGCATCGGCCTCGATGCATGATTTACTGAACGTTCATTCATTTTAGGGAGCGCATCCCATGGTGTCAAACGCCCCGGTGCCGCACGTGCTGCACCATGCGGACGGTTTGCGTATACTGAATTGAATGGTCGTTCGATCAACGAACCTGTCGCTCGAGGACGTCACATGGACTACCAGGACATCGTGTACGAGGTGCGCAACGGCGCCGCCTGGATCACCATCAACCGCGCGGACAAGATGAACGCGTTCCGCGGCCGGACCTGCGACGAGCTGATCCACGCGATCAACCGCGCCGGCTACGACCGGGCAATCGGGGCGATCGTGCTGGCGGGCGCGGGCGACCGCGCATTCTGCACCGGCGGCGACCAGTCGGCGCACGAGGGCCAGTACGACGGCCGCGGCACCATCGGCCTGCCGATGGAAGAGCTGCACGCGGCGATCCGCGACGTGCCCAAGCCCGTCATCGCGCGCGTGCAGGGCTACGCGATCGGCGGAGGCAACGTGCTGTGCACGATCTGCGACTTCACCATCGCCTCCGAAAAGGCGGTGTTCGGCCAGGTCGGCCCCAAGGTCGGCTCGGTCGATCCGGGCTACGGCACCGCCTACCTGGCGCGCGTGGTAGGCGAGAAGAAGGCCCGCGAGATCTGGTACCTGTGCCGGCGCTACTCCGCCGCCGAGGCGCTGGCGATGGGGCTGGTGAACGCGGTGGTGCCGCACGAACGGCTCGACGCCGAGGTGCAGAAGTGGTGCGACGAGATCATGGAGAAGAGCCCGACCGCCATCGCGATCGCCAAGCGCTCGTTCAACATGGACACGGCGCACCAGGCGGGCATCGCGGGGATGGGCATGTACGCGCTGAAGCTGTACTACGACACCGAGGAGTCGCGCGAAGGCGTTCGCGCCTACCTGGAAAAGCGCAAGCCGGAGTTCAGGAAATTCGCGAAATAGCCGGCCGGCGCGCCGGGACGGAGTTCCGCGGCGGACCGTGACACGGCGCGAGGCCGAACGACCCGGGGAGCCACACGATGGAGTTCGACGCGATTCTCATCCCGCCGCGACGCGCCTCGATGATCCGGCAGGGTTACTGGCGCGATCGCACGATCAACGATTATCTCGATTCCTGCGTGGCGGATGTTCCGGACCGGATCGCGCTCGTCGCGGCGTCGCTGGAGCGCGGCGCCGGACGCCGCCTCACCTACCGCGAATTGGCGTCACTCGCCGATCGAGCCGCGATCGGCCTCTCCCGCCTCGGCGTGGTGCGCAACGACGTCGTCTCCTGCCAGCTTCCGAACTGGTGGGAGTTCACCGTGACCTACCTCGCCTGCTCGAGGATCGGCGCGGTGATGAATCCGCTGATGCACATCTTCCGCGAACGCGAGCTGTCCTTCATGCTCGCACACGCCCGAAGCAGGGTGGCCATCGTGCCGAAGAGGTTCCGCGGGTTCGACTTCGAGCGGATGCTTCGCGGACTGCAGCCCGATCTGCCGGACCTGAGCCACGTGCTGGCCGTCGGCGGCGAAGGCCCGGACAGCTTCGAGGCACGCCTGACGGCGCCGGCCTGGGAGAGCGAGCCCGATGCGAGCGACGTCCTCGCGCGCGGCCGCCCGGGGCCGGACGACGTGATGCAGTTGATCTACACGTCGGGCACGACCGGAGAGCCGAAGGGCGTCATGCACTCGGCCAACACTGCGATGGCGAACATCGTTCCCTATGCTGCACGCATGCGGCTCGGCGGCGACGACGTGGTGCTGATGGCTTCGCCGATGGCCCATCAGACCGGCTTCCTCTATGGCCTCGTGATGCCGATCATGCTCCAGGCCCGCGCCGTGTTGCTCGACATCTGGGATCCCGGCCGTGCCGCGGACCTGACCCGCGACGAGGGGGCTACCTTCACGATGGCCTCCACGCCCTTCCTGAGCGACCTGGCGCGAACCGTGTCGCAGTCCGGCAAGGCCGTCCCCAGCCTGCGCACCTTCCTGTGCGCGGGCGCCCCGATTCCCGGGCCGCTGGTCGAGCAGGCCCGCGCCGCCCTGGGCGCCAAGATCGTCTCCGCCTGGGGCATGACCGAGAACGGTGCGGTGACGACGACTCTGCTCGACGACGAGGATGAACGATCGGCGAGCACCGACGGCTGCCCGTTGCCCGGCATGGAGGTTCGCGTCGTGGATTCGCAGGGCCGGCCGCTTCCGGCCGGAACGATCGGGAACCTGCTGGTTCGCGGCTGCTCGAACTTCGGCGGCTACCTCAAGCGCGCGAACCTGAACAGCACGGATGCCGACGGCTGGTTCGATACCGGCGACCTGGCCTCTCTCGACGAACGCGGCTACATCCGGATCAGCGGCCGCAGCAAGGACGTCATCATCCGGGGCGGCGAGAACATCCCGGTCGTCGAGATCGAGGCGCTGCTCTATCGGCACCCGGCCGTCGCGCAGGCGGCGATCGTCGGCTATCCCGACGAGCGCCTCGGCGAACGGGCGTGCGCATTCGTGGTCACCAGGCCCGGCCAGAGCCTGGATTTCGCGTCCATGATCGGCTTCCTGAAGGCACGGAAGCTCGCCACGGAGTACCTGCCCGAACGGCTCGAGGTCCTCGATGCGATGCCGGCGACGCCGTCCGGAAAGATCCAGAAGTTCGCGCTTCGGGAGATGGCGAAGCAACGCCGGAATTAGGGCCTGCCCACGCGGGCGCAGCGGTCGTCAGCGCGCATCCGTCCACCGCTTGCGCCGGCCGGTGGGGTCGAGCGCCGGAAACGGGCGCTCGGCGGCCGGGTCGCGCAGGCAGTCGGCGATCGGGACCGGCAAGGCCGGCATGCGCGTGCCCCGCCCCGCCACGACCCGGTCGAACAGGCCGCGCTCCGCGAAGGCGGGATGGGCGAGCGCCTGCTGCAGGGAGTCGACGACCGATACGCAGGCATCGGCACCGGCAAAGCGCTCACGCCATTCGGCGCCGCTGCGGGCCGCGATGCGTTCGGCGACCTTGCGGATGGTCGCCGCCGGATCGGGCCGGTCGTCGCGATCGGCCGGGGCGAGCCCGATCCTGTCGCAGAAGACCTGCCAGAACCGTTCCTCGATCGGCGCGACCGCCAGGTACTCGCCGTCGGCAGTGCGGTAGATGCGGTAGCGCGGCGAGCCGCCGGTCGTCAGCTCGCCGCCCGGGCGCGGCCACCGCCCGCCGGCGAGGCCCGCGGATATCCCCCAGTAGGCGAAGGTGAAGAGATTGTCGGACATCGCGACATCGAGATGGCAGCCGCGTCCGGTGGCCGCGCGCTTCTGCAAGGCGAGCAGGATGTTGATGACGGCCGGATAGGCCCCTGCGCCGATGTCGGCAGCCAGGACCGGCGGCAGGGCCGGCGCACCGTCGCTTGCCCGGGCCAGGCCCAGGACTCCGGTCTCGGCCATGTAGTTGAGGTCGTGCCCCGCCTTCATGGAGCGCTCCCCGGACTGCCCGTAGCCGGTGATCGAGCAGTAGATCAGCCCGGGATTGCCCTCGCTCAGGGTCTCGTAGCCGAGGCCGAGGCGCTCCATGACACCGGGCCGGAACTGCTCGATCACCACGTCGGCCGAGCGCGCGAGCGCGCGAACGTGAGAACGGTCGCCGTCGTCCTTCAGGTCGGCGCACAGGCTCGTCTTGCCGCGATTCAGGAGCGCGAAATTGCCGCTCGCGTCGTCCCACCCCGGTTCGTAGCCGCGCATTTCGTCGCCGCTGCCGGGCCGCTCGACCTTGATGACCTCGGCGCCCGCCTCGGCAAGCAACAGGCTCGCCAGCGGCCCCGGAAGCAGGTTGGAGAAGTCGAGGACCCTGATTCCGGCGAGCGGCAGCGCAGCGGACGATTGCGTGGCGATCGGGGTCACACCGCGACGTGCTTCTTCAGGTCGTCCATCGACATGCCCTCGACGCTCCCCTCCTCGACGACCGAGCCCTTCGAGAGCACGTAGTAGCGCTGCGCCACCCGGTGGACGAGGCTGAAGTTCTGCTCGATCAGCAGGATGCTGGCATTCCCGGAAGCAAGGCGGACGAGAGTGGCTGCGAGCTCGTCGACGATCACCGGCGCCAGGCCCTCGCTCGGCTCGTCGAGAATCAGCAGCTCGGGATTGGCCATCAGCGCGCGGCCGATGGCAAGCATCTGTTGCTGGCCGCCGCTCATGGCGGTGCCGGGGGTATCGGCGCGTTCCCTCAGGATCGGAAACAACTCGCAGACCGTGTCGAAATTCCATGGCCCGGGACGCCCGACCGCCGCACCCAGCGCAAGGTTCTCGCGAACCGTCAGCCCGGGAACGATCCGGCGTCCCTGCGGCACGACCGCGATGCCCGACCTCGCGGCGGTGAAGTGCCTGATCGCGGTCTGCGGCTGCCCGCAAAACGCGATCCGGCCGGCGCGGACCCGGGCGATGCCGAGGCAGGTGTTGACGACCGTGGTCTTGCCGACGCCGTTGCGCCCCAGGATGGCGACCCGTTCGCCGCGGCGAACGTCGAGCGAGACGCCGTTGAGGATCCTCGCCCCGCCGTAGTAGCCGTCCACCCCCTCGAGGCTGAGCAGCGTCATGAGACGCTCGATCCGAGGTAGGCCCGCACCACTTCCGGATTGGCGCGGATTTCCTCGCGCGTCCCCTCTGCGAGGACCTTGCCGAGGTTCAGCACGGTGATCCGGTCCGAGACCGTGAAGATCACCTCCATGTCGTGCTCGACCAGAAGGACCGTGACGTTCCAACTGCCGGCGAGGTCCTTGAGCAGCCGCGCCAGCACGATGGATTCCTTGATCGACAGGCCCGCGGCGGGCTCGTCGAGCAGCAGCACCGAAGGGCGCCCGACCAGCGCAAGGGCGAGGTCGAGCCGGCGCTGATCGCCGTAGGCGATGTCGGCGGCGCGATGCCGCGCGAGATGCGACAGCCCGAGCGCATCGAGCACCTCGTCCGTGTTGTCGGTCTCGGCCGCCCGGGCGGCCAGCGCGACCTGCTCCTTCACCGTGAGCGCCGGGAAGATGTTGGTCTTCTGGAACGACCGCGCGAGGCCCGCGCGGCGGCGCGCTTCGGCCGAAAGCCCGCTGATGTCGCGCCCCTTCAATACGACCCTTCCGCCCGTGGACCCGCCCCGCCCGCAGAGCGTGTCCATCAGCGTCGACTTGCCGGCTCCGTTCGGCCCGATGAGGCCGCGGATCTCGCCCGGCTCGAGCCGCAGCGACACGTCGTCCAGGGCGGTGAAGCCGCCGTAGCGGCGGACCAGGCCGACACCCTCGAGCGCGAAGGCGGTCATGGCTTGCCCGCGGCGGCGCGTGCGGTGAACCGCGCCACCAGGCCGCTGATCCCCTGGGGAACCAGCACGGTGACCACGATCAGCGTTGTCCCGATGATGGCCGGCCAGTGCTCCGTGAGGTCACCGGCCGCATTCTTGACGATGAAGAAGATCACCGCGCCGAGTGCGGGGCCCCAGATCGTGTGGGTGCCGCCGATCACGGCCATGATCAGCCCCTCGCCGGACAGGCTCCAGTGAAGCGCACCCGGCGTCACGAAGCCGTTGTAGAGCGCGAACAGCACGCCGGCGAGCCCCCCGATCGCGCCCGAGAGCGCGAACACCAGCGCGCGCGGCACCACCGTGCGGTAGCCGACATAGCGCGCACGCTCCTCGTTCTCGCGGATGGCCACCGTCAGGACGCCGAAGTGGCTTCCGGCCAGGAGGGTCAGCAACGCAACGACCCCGACCAGAGCGACCCAGCAGACGACGAACATGCTCGACGGCGACTGGAACACGTCGATGTCGACGCCGAACAGCGTGGACGGAAGCCGGACCGGCATGCCGTCGTCGCCGTTGGCCAGCTCGCGCCAGCGCAGCATGAGCTCGTGCAGCGACTGGGCGCCCGCGAGCGTGAGCATGGAAAACGACAACGCAGGCAGACGCACGATGACCAGGCCGACGAGGAACGCAAGCACCGCAGGCAGCGCGACGGCCGCCAGGACCACCAGTTCGGCGGATATCGCGCCGAACTTCCCGTTCAACGCCAGCAGGTAGGCCGCCATGCCGAAGAAGGCCGCGTGGCCGAAGCTCGTCAGGCCGTTCTGGCGGATCAGGAAGCCGATCGAGATCGCGAGGATCGCGTAGATCACCGCCTGCGTCATCAGCGTCAGCGCAAGCTGCGAGCTCACCACCAGGGGAACCGCGAAGCCTGCGGCGGCGGCGAGGGCGGCCGCGGCCAGGAACCGCGGCACCCGGGCAGCGGGCGCGACAGCCGGAGCGGGGACCGCGGATCCGCGCGGCGAAACGACGCCGCTCATCTGCCCTGCCCCGCAAGGCCCTGCGGACGCAGCCCCAGCACCGCCCCCATGATCAGCAGCGGAATCACCGAAGCGATCTCCGGGACGTAGACCAGCCCCAGGTTGTGGAACTGCCCGATCACGAGCGCGGCCACGAATGCGCCGGCGAAGCTCGTCAACCCTCCGGTGACGACCACGATGAAGCAATCGATGATGATGTAGGCTCCCATCGACGGAGAGAGCGCCATCAGCGGTCCGGCGATCGTGCCCGACAGCCCCGCGAGCCCGGTTCCGATGGCCACGACGAGCGCGCTCAGGCGATCGGTGTCGACCCCCTGCATGCCGGTGGTCACCGGGTCGACGCTGGAGGCCCGCACGTACAAGCCGACGCGCGTCGAGCGAAGCCAGAGCGCGAGCGCCAGGGCGACGACCACGGCCACGGCGATGACGAACAGCCGGTAGACCGGAAACTGCGAGCCGAACATCGTCACGGATCCGGCCAGCGCCTCGGGTGCCGCCACCGAGATGAAGTCCTTGCCCCAGATTGTCCGGACGGCATCCTCCAGGACGAACAGCAGCCCGAACGTCACCAGCAGGCTGACGATCGGCTCCTCGCCGGCAAGCGGCCGGAAGACGAAACGGTCGAGCAGGACACCCAGGAGTGCCAGCACGGCGACCGATACCACCATGCCCGTCCAGAAGCCGAGATGAGCCGCAGCGGCATACGAGACGTACGCGCCCAGCATGAAGAAGCTGCCGTGCGCGAAGTTCGTGACGCGCCGCAGCCCGAAGATCAGGACGAGCCCGACGGCAAGCACGTAGAGAAAGCTGCCGTAGACCAAGCCGTTGACGATCTGAACCATCGTGCCATGCCCCCGCCCCTTCCCGACCGCGGGGATGCCGGCCACCCGGCCGGCTCCTCCGCCGCCGCGGAACGGATCCTGAAGGTCAGAACTTGCAGCTGTCGTCGACGGGCGTGGCGGCCTCGGCCGGGACCGTCAACTTGACGACGGGCTGCAACTTCCCTTTCGTGGATTCGACGACGCCGAAGAAGTTGGGACCGACGAGCTGGTTGTCCTCCTTGCGCATCCTCTGGGTGCCGAGGATGGTCTCGAAGGTTCCGCCCGACATCGCCTTCGCGACGTCTGCCGGCTTGACGCTGCCCGCCTTCCTGACCGCCTGGAAGATCACCTGCATGCCGATGTAGGTTTCGCCCTGGAAGTTGGTCGGCGCATCGTCCGGATAGGCCTTGGCCCAGTCGGCGACGAACTTCCTGTTGGCGGGAGTGTCGAGGGTCGAGCTGTAGTTGATGATCGTGTGGATGCCCTTGGCGATGTCGCCGAGGACCTTGACGGTGCCGTCGGTGGTGAAGCTGACGCCGCCGGTGACGACCTTGTCGAACAGGCCGAACTGCTTGGCCTGGCGCGCGAAGGTGATCGCATCGCGGCCGGCCAGCGCGACCCACATGCCCTGGGCGCCCGAATCCAGGACTTTCTGGATGTGCGCCGCATAATCGTTGCTTCCGAAAGGCGGATAGTTCTCGGAGACGATGGTCTTCCCCGTCGCGGCGGCTGCCTTGCCGAAGCTCTCGCCCGAGTTCCTGCCCCAGGCGGTGTCGGCCGCCACGATGGCCCACTTTCCTTCCGATCGCGTGGCCAGCCACGGCTGGATCGCCGCGGCATCGGAATAATCTGGCCGGTTGACCCGGAACAGCCTGCGCTGGCACTGCTTGCCCGTGATGTCGTTCGCCTTGTTGATCGTGGCGACATACAGGGCGTTCCAGCGGTTGAGCATCGGCCCGATGGCGAGGACCTCGCCCGAGGCGATCGTCGCCGTCATGATGTTGTATCCCTCCAGGGCGAGCTTCTCGGCCTGCTGGCGGGCCAGCTCGGGCTTGGCCTCGGTGTCGAGGAAGCGCACCTCGACCTTCCTGCCGTCGACGCCGCCGGCAGCGTTGGCCTCGTTGACCGCGAACTCGACCGCGCGCTTCGCCTCGTCGCCGAGCTGGGCGTAGGTTCCGGTCAGCGCCGTCGGGACGCCGATCTTCAGGGGTTCCTTGGCGGCCCACGCGCTCGTGGCCAGCGCTGCCGACACTGCAACCGCCGACAGGCCGAGGACGATCATGACCCTCCGGGAATCCTTCATGTGTTGTCTCCCCCTCCCTTAATTGAACAGTCATTCAATCACCTCCCCGGGGCGACTGTCAAGCGCGCCGGGGCGCGCCCGGGCGATTGACTGGGCGTCCATTCGGATTGCTCCCTTACCCCCTTCTCGCCGCGTACCGGCCACGAGCGGGCACGCGGCGCCCTGCCGCGACCGGCGCGTCGAGTGATCGGCGGGAAGCTCAGCGCGAGCGTGTGTCTACATGTCCCGGCCGGCGATGCGCCGCCACAGCGCCCGCAGCCAGGCGCCGATGCGCTGTCCGATTCCCCGCGGCGGCGCAGCCGCGCCGGCCGGCACCGCAGCACGCTCGCGCGGCAGCGCGCCGAAGCGCCGCTCGAGGTGCTCGGCGAACTGGGCGGCGCGCTCGCTCGCCCTCTTCTCGAACAGGCTGTCGACGACGCGCTCGAGCGGCCCTGTGCCCTTGACCCTGATCAGGCCGAGCATCCGGGTTCCCGACCCGCTCTCCTGCAGGGCGACGTCGATCTCCATGGTCAGGTGCTCGGCGGTGGCCACCGCGCGCAGGCTGTGCGGCGGGTCTTCCGAGTCGATGTGCGCCGTCAGCGCCAGCACCAGCGGCACGACGCCGATCTTCTCCTTCACCGTCAGCTCGGCGGTGCGGTCGTCCACCAGCCTGACCTGCTCGACGCCCGGAATGCAGGTGCACAGGGCGTGCACGTCGCGCACGAAGGCCCACACCTCCCACAGCGGCGCGTTGACGGCGAAGGCGGTCTGACGCTCGGGCATCAGGTCCACCACCTGTTCAGCCGGAAATCTTCCGCGATCACGCCGGCGGCGTTGTGCCCCGCTCCCGCGTGCACGCCGCCGCCCGGATGGCAGTAGCCGCCGCACATGTAGAGCCCCTCGACGGGCGTGCGGTAGCCGGACCACCCCGCGAAGGGCCGGAAGTAGCCCATCTGGTCGGGTGTCATGTCGCCCACGACGTCGACGCCGTTGACCAGGTTGTCGTTGTGCCGCTCGGTGTCGGTCGGATCCTGGATCTTCATGGCCAGGATCTTGTCGCGCGTCATGTTCGGCGCGTAGGAGCGCCACAGATCGAGCAGGTGCTCGGCGTACTGCGCGCGCAGCGCCTGCCATCCCTGCGGCCCTTCGGGCTCGATCCGGTACGGCGCGTACTGCCATACCACCGCGGTATGCCTGCCCGCGGGCGCCTGCGAAGGATCGAACAGCGTGGGCAGCGTGATCTGCAGCATTTCCTCGCGCGGCGGCCTGCCCATGGCGATGTCGTGGTAGGCGCGCACCTGGTCGCGCACGCCGCCCCCGAACATCTCCTGGCTGAACGCCGTATCGACCGGCGCGTTGCCGGCGGCCGCGCGGTAGCGCGGCGGCTCGGACAGCGCCAGGTGCAGCACGAAGAGCGAGCGTCCGTTCGAGTGGTAGTTGCGCACCCGGGCGGCGAAGGCGGACGGCAGGTGCTCCTCCCCGACCATGTCGAGGAAGCTCTTCCTCGGCTCGACGTTGGTCACCACGGCCTTGGCCGCCTCGATGCGCGTGCCGTCCTCCAGCTCCACGCCGGCGGCCGTGTTGCCGCGTACGAGAATGCGCCTGACCGCGGCATTGGTGCGCACCACGCCGCCATGCGCCTCCAGCGCGCGGCGCAGCCCGAGCGCCAGCTGCCCCGAGCCTCCGACGCAGATCGGCGCCTCGGCCTTGAGGATGCGGAAGAGGCAGATCCACCCCTGCCCGAACTGGTCGGGGGCGAACCCGAGCACGGTCATGCGCGCGAGGAAATGGACCTTCACCTCCTCGCTCTCGAACAGCTCGTCGAGCAGCTGCACCGGCGTGCTCGCCTGCCACTGCAGCAGCGTCCTCCCCTCCTCGGACTGCTCCAGCTGCGCGCTCATCAGCGACGGCGGCGGCGGCAGCGAGTACATGAGCGGCAGGTAGGTCGAGTCGATGAACTCGCCGTAGCCCTCGACCAGCTCGCGGAAGGTGCGGGCGTCCCGGGCCGAGAACCGGCCGAGCTCCGCGGCCATGCGCTCCGGCTCGCGGTACATCACGATGCTGCGGTGGTCGGGGAAGATCGTGCCGCGCAGATGATCCGGGTAGACGTAGCGCACGCCATGGCGCTCGAGCTCCAGGTCGCGATAGACCGGGCTGGTGGGAATGTGGGTGTGGACGACCGAGCAGATGTTGTGCCGGAAGCCGGGCAGCGTCGCCTCCGCGGTGCTGCAGCTGCCGCCCACCTGCGCGGCGCGCTCGAGCACCAGCACCCGGGCGCCCGCCCTTGCGAGATAGGCGGCGCAGGCCAGCCCGTTGTGGCCGGAACCGACGATGATGAAGTCGAAAGACACGGCAGACCCTCCCCTCAATCGTGCAGTCGCCTGGAAAGCTCGGTAGCCGCGCGGCGAACACGGCGGGCCAGCTCGTCGAGGCCCGGGGCGTCGAGCAGGTTGGTCGGGCAGGCCATGCTCAGCGCCGCCACCGTGCGATCGCCGCGCCGCACCGGAGCGGCCAGCGCGACCAGGCCGATGGCCGCCTCTTCGCGGCTCCAGCCGATGCCGTCGCTGCGCACGTGCGCCAGCTCGCGCAGCATCGCTTCGCGCGAGGCGAGGCTGTTGGGCGTCGATCGCGACAGGCCCTGGCGGCGCAGGATCGCCTCCGCCTCGTCGGACGGCAGGGCGGCCAGCAACACCTTGCCGGCCGCGCTCACCGACACCGGCAGCCGCTCGCCCACACGCCTGGCCCCGGCCCGCACGGCCAGCGTCGACTCGAACACGAGGACGAAGAGCACCTCGTCGTCGTCGAGCATGCCCAGCGACACCAGGTGCCCGCACGCATCGCGCAGCTGCGCGAGGACCTCGCGCCCTTCGCGCAGCAGCGGATCCTGCTCGACGAAGCCCGCGGCGATGCGGTAGAAGCGCCCGCCGAGGCTGTAGCGTCCGGTGGCGCGGTCCTGGTGCAGGAAGCCCTCGCCGGCAAGGGTGGTGGCGAGCCGATAGGCCGTCGACTTGTGCAGGCCGACCTTCGCGGCGAGCTGGGTGACGCCCAGCGCGGGAGTCTCCCGATCGAACGCCTCGAGCAGGGCCAGGGCACGACGGACGGATTGCGTGCTGTTCTGCATCGTGAGACAGTGGTCCGCGTTTCGAACCGGGGTGACGTTATCCCACCCCCCGGGATTGGTCAATGCGGCCGTGACGAGCGGAGAGTGCCCCGCAGCCGGGACGATCGGCGCGGGCCCGGCGAGGCGGGCCGCGCGGCGGCAGGCTCAGCCGATGAGCCTGCGCCCGGCGCGCCGGCGGCGCGGCGCGGGCAGGCGCTCGAGGGCGAGGTCATAGAGCGCCTGGGCGGCCGCCGACAGTCGCCCGGAGCGCCGGCGCACGAGGTAGATGGTGCGCGCCAGCCCCCTGGCCTGGAGCGGCTTCACCACCAGGCCGGCCCGCTCGAAGTGGAACAGGGTGAGCTCCGGCACCACGGTGATGCCCAGCCCCGCCTTCACCAGGCCGGCGACGCTGGCGAGGTGCTCGACCTCGAGCACGGTGCGCATGCGCAAAGGGTGGAAGGCGGCTTCCAGGTGCTGGCGAACGCTGCTGCTGCGTGCCAGGTGCACGAACGGATGGCGCTGCAGGTCTTTCACCCGCACCTTGTCCACCGCGGCCAGCGGATGGCCGTGGGGGCACACCAGGTAGAAGCCGTCCGAGCACAGCACCTCGGTGGAGAACTCGGCGTCGTCGCCGGCCGCGGACGCCAGCGCGAAATCGACGCGCTTGCCGCGCACCAGGGCGATGCACCCGTCGGACAGGGTGTCGAACAGCTCGAGCTCGATCCCCGGATAGCGGCGCCGGTACTCGGCCAGCACGGCCGGCAGCCAGCCGGCGGCCAGCGACGGGAGGGCGGCGACGGCTACCCGCCCCTTGCGCCGCGTGGCGTGGTCGCGGAAGTCGTCGACCATCGCGTCGAGGTCGGCGAGCGCGCGCCGCGCCGAGCTCTCGAACAACCGGCCTTCGGGCGTGAGCTCGACGTTGCGGGTGCTGCGCTCGAACAGGCGCGCGCCCAGCCCTTCCTCGATGGTGCGGATGAGCGCGCTGAAGGCCGGCTGCGACAGATGGCAGCGCTGCGCCGCGCGCGTGAAGTTGCGCTCTTCGACGAGCGCGATGACGGCGCGAAGGTCACGGCTGCCGAGATTCATCTGTTTTTCCGATGACTTGAACCGAACTTTGAATTTTACAGATGGCAGTACGGCGACTAGCCTCGCTCGCCATGGATACGGACACCCTGCTCGTCGGCTGCGCCGCGGGCTTCTCGGGCGATCGCACCGATGCGGCGGCGCCGGTGGTACGCACGCTGATCGCGCGCGGCCGCCCGGCCTGCCTGGTGTTCGAGACGCTGGCCGAGCGCACGCTGGCGCTGGCCCAGCTGCGCCGGCTGGACGACCCCCAGGCCGGCTACGAGCCGCAGCTCGAGGCGATGCTGGGACCGGTGCTCGCCGACTGCCTGGGCCACGGCATCCGCATCGTCGGCAATTTCGGCGCCGCCAACCCGGTCGCCGCGGCCAGGAAGATCCTGGCGCTGGCGGGCGCGCTCGGCCTGTCACCGCCGCGCGTGGCGGTGGTCGCCGGCGACGATCTCTCGGGGCCGTCCTTCCGGCCGCTGCTCGCGGCACGATCGGGCGAGGTGACGCCCGAGAGCGAGCTGATCAGCGCGCATGCCTACATCGGTGCCGAGCCGGTCGCGGCGGCGCTGCGCGGCGGCGCGCAGGTGGTCGTGGCGGGCCGCATCGCCGACCCGGTGCTCGCGCTCGCGCCGGCGCTCGCGCACTTCGGCTGGGCGCTCGACGACTGGAACCGGCTCGCACGCGCGACCATGGCCGGCCACCTGCTCGAATGCGGCGCACAGGTCAGCGGCGGCTATTTCGCCGATCCCGGCTACAAGGACGTCCCGGACCTGCACGCGATCGGATTCCCGATCGCCGAGATCGACGCCGAGGGCAACTGCGTGATCGGCAAGGCCGACGGCACCGGGGGCTGCGTCACGACGCACACGGTGAAGGAGCAACTGCTCTATGAGATCCACGATCCCGCCGCCTACCTGACCCCGGACGTGGTGGCCGACATCACCGCGGCCGAGGTGCGGCAGGTCGGCGAGAACCGCGTCTCGCTCACCGGCGTGGCCGGCCATCCGCGCCCCGCCGCGCTCAAGGCCAGCGTGTTCAGCGAAGGCGGCTGGGTCGCGGAAGGCGAGATCTCGTATGCCGGGCCCGGCGCCGAACGGCGCGCCCGGCTGGCCGCCGAGATCCTCGCTCGACGCCTGCCCGGGCTGGCGCTGCGCGTGGACCTGATCGGCGTGCTCAGCGTGCTCGGAGACGACGCCGGCCGCGCCCTGGCCGGCCGGCCGGCCGGCGCGGCGCAGGACGTGCGGCTGCGCGTCGCGGCGGCCGCCCGGGACCGCGGCGACGTCGAACGCCTGCTGCGCGAGACCACCGCGCTCTACACCTGCGGGCCGGCCGGCGGCGGCGGCGTGCGGACCTCGATGCGGCGCCGGCTGCACACGCGCTCGTGCATGGTGCCGCGCGAAGCGGTGCGCACCTCGTGGCGGATGGTGGCCGCCGATGAGTGACGACCATGAGTGACGCCGTGAAGGTGCCGGCTCGCCGCCTCGCGCACGCCCGCACCGGGGACAAGGGCAACCGCTGCAACATCGGCGTGATCGCGTGGCACCCGGCGCTCTATCCGATCCTCGTCGAGCAGCTCACCGAGGAGGCGGTCGCCGCGTGGTTCGCCACGCGCGCGCCGGCCAAGGTGGCGCGCTACCTGCTGCCCAGGCTCGAAGCGATCAATTTCGTCCTCGACGAGGCGCTCGACGGCGGCGTCAACGAATCGCTGAATCTCGACTCGCACGGCAAGGCGCTGTCGTTCCTGCTGCTGTCGATGCCGATCGAAATCCCCGACTGGGCCGTCGACCTGCTTGCCGGCGACGATCCGCCCCGCCCCTCCACCATTGCCGACAGGAGACATCCATGAAACGTGCTCTTCACCTCCTCGCCGCGGCCACGGCCGCCGCCGCACTGGGGGCTGCCGCCCCGGCGGCCTTGGCCCAGGCTTTCCCGAGCCGGCCGATCACCTTCGTCGTGCCCTTTGCCGCCGGCAGCGCCACCGACCAGCTCGCCCGCGCGCTCGGCCAGGGCGTGTCGGCCGAATCGGGCCAGGCGGTGGTGGTGGAGAACAAGCCCGGCGCATCGGGATTCATCGCCGCGCAGGCGGTGGCCAAGGCCGCAGCCGACGGCTATACGGTCCTGATCACCACCAACACCACGCATGCCGCGAACGAGCATCTCTACAAGAAGCTGCCCTACGACCCGGTCAAGGACTTCGCCGCGATCACGCTGCTCGGCAAGGGCGGCCAGATCATGGTGGTCAATCCGAAGCTGCCCGTGAACAGCGTGAGCGACTTCGTCGCGCTGGCCCGGCGCGAGCCGGGCAAGCTCACCTTCGGCAGCGGCAGCTCGTCGAGCCGCATCGCCGGCGAACTGTTCCAGCAGATGGCCGGGGTGAAGCTGATCCATGTGCCCTACAAGAGCAATCCGATGGCAGTCACCGACCTGCTCGGCGGACAGATCGACATGATGATCACCGACGCGGCCACCGGCCTGCCGCAGGTCAAGAACGGCAAGCTGCGCGCGCTCGGCGTCTCGAGCGCCAAGCGTTCGCCGCTGGCCCCGGAGGTGCCGACCATCGCCGAGGCCGGCGTCAAGGGCTACGAGATGGGCTACTGGTTCGCCGCCTATGCGCCGGCCGGCACACCGGCGCCCGCAGTGGCGCGACTCGAGGAGCTGCTGGTGAAGGCCATGCGCAGCCCGGAAGCGGTCACCTTCTACGAGAAGACCGGTACCGAGCCGGTGCACTCGACGCCCGAGGCGCTGGCCGCCTTCCAGCGCACCGAGGCGCAGAAATGGGGGCGGATCATCGAGGCGGCGGGTATCGAGGCGGAGTGATCGCCAGGGGGTTCAACGAGTGCCGGGATCGCGCAACACCGATAGTGACAATGATTCTGGTTTGCGTTAAATTTCATCACGTCGTTTTTCGCGACCCATCCTGACACCTCGCTGGCCCGGTTTGCCCCGGACGAGTGAAAGACATTCGACGGGGCTTCGATGAATCTTCGCTGCCTGAGCCTGCTGGCTTGCGCGGTCGTCCCGCTGATCCTCGCCGGTTGCGGCGCCGGCGGTGGCTCGTCATCGGATTCCACCGCGGCTGCGGACACCGGCCTCTCGCCGATGGCGGCGCTGGGCGAGAAGATCTTCTCCGACGTATCGCTGTCGGCCTCGGGCCGGCAGTCGTGCGGGACCTGCCACGACCCGCAGCACGGCCATGCGCCCGACAATGCCCTGCCCGCCCAGCTGGGCGGGCCGCTGATGGACCTGCAGGGCTCGCGCAGCACGCCGGGCATCGGCTACCTCTCCTTCAACACCTCCTTCCACTTCGATGCCGAGGGCACGCCCACCGGCGGCTTCTTCTGGGACGGGCGCGCCGCGTCGTTCGCGGCGCAGGCCGCCGAGCCCTTCCTCAACCCGGTGGAGATGGCCAACGGCAGCCGCGCCGAGGTGATCGTCCGGCTCGAGCGCGCGGCCTACGCAGAGGAGTTCAAGCAGCTGTTCGGCAGCGACATCTTCACGCGCGTCGACGATGCCTACGAGCGCATGACGCTGGCCATCCAGCAGTACGAGAAGGAGGACGTCGACTTCCGTCCGTTCACCAGCAAGTACGACGAGTTCCTGCGCGGCCGCGTCGCGCTCGGCGACCAGGAGCTGCGCGGCCTGGCGCTGTTCAACTCGCCGACCAAGGGCAACTGCGCTGCCTGCCATCCCTCGGGCAAGGGCGCGGACGGCAGCTTCCCATTGTTCACCGACTTCACCTACGATACCCTCGGCGTGCCGCGCAACCCCGAGCTGGCGCAGAACGCCGACCCCGATTTCTTCGATCTCGGGCTGTGCGCCCGCCCGGCGGGCGACATGGCGGCGCGCACCGACCTGTGCGGCGCGTTCAAGGTGCCGTCGCTGCGCAACGTGGCGGTGCGCAAGGTGTTCTTCCACAACGGGCGCTTCAAGACGCTGAAGGACACGCTGTCCTTCTATGTCCAGCGCGATACCGATCCGCAGAAGTGGTACCCGGTGGGGCCCGACGGCAAGGTGAAGAAGTTCGACGACCTGCCCCCGCAGTACCACGCGAACGTGAACACTACCGAGGTGCCGTACAACCGCCAGCTCGGCGATGCGCCGGCGCTCTCCGACGCCGAGATCGACGACGTCGTCGCGTTCCTGAACACGCTCACCGACGGCTACGCGCCCTAGGGCCTCCAGGGCCTGTTCACACCACGATCGACCCCGCGAGGAACCGATGCTCAAAGCCCGCCCGTCCCGGATCGCCATCGCCGTCGGCATCGCGCTGGCCTCCTGTGCATCGATGGCCCAGTCGACCTCCGAGGCCGAGCTGGCCCGCAAGGTCGATCAGCTCGCCGCGGAGCTGGCCGAGGTCAAGGCGCAGCTGGCGGCCATGAAGGAGAAGGCTGCCGCCACGGCCGCGGCGCCGGCCGCCCCGGCCACACCGGCCCAGGCGGCCACCGCGGCGCCCCCGGCGGCCGGCGGGGGCCAGTACGCGCTCGCGCCGGCCCGCCCGCCCTCGGCCGAGCCCGACACCGTGCTCACGAGCTACGGCGAGCTCAACTACAACCGCCCCCGGCGGGCCAGCCAGGACGCGCAGGCCGACCTGCGCCGCTTCGTGCTGGGATTCCAGCACCGCTTCGACGAGCGCACCCGGATCGCGACCGAGATCGAGGTCGAGCACGCGGTGAGCTCGGCCGACGACGCCGGCGAAGTGGAGATCGAGCAGGCCTGGATCGAGCGCGACCTCACCCCGCGCTGGTCGGCGCGCGCGGGCCTGTTCCTGATGCCGGTGGGGCTGCTCAACGAGAACCACGAGCCGACCGCCTACTACGGCGTCGAGCGCAACTTCGTCGAGACGGCGATCATCCCGTCGACCTGGCGCGAGGGCGGCGTGCAGGCGATCGGCCGCTTCGACAACGGCATCACGCTGCAGGCCGGGGTCAGCACCGGCTTCGACCTGAACAAGTGGGACCCGGCCTCGACCGAGGGCGCCGAGTCGCCGCTCGGCGCGATCCACCAGGAGCTGTCGCTGGCCAGGGCGCGCAACATGGCCGTCTTCGGGGCGCTCAACTGGCGCGGCATCCCCGGCCTGCAGCTCGGCGGCAGCGTGTTCACCGGCAAGGCCACGCAGGGCCAGACGACCACCGACTCGCGCATCACCCTGTGGGACCTGCACGCCCGCTGGACGCCGGAGCGCTGGGACCTGGCGGCGCTGTATGCGCGCGGCAGCATCTCGAACACGGCGGCATTGAACATGCCGCTGGTCGGCAACCAGACGCTGATTCCCAAGAGCTTCGACGGCGGCTACCTCCAGGCGGCCTATCGCGTGTGGTCGCACAACGACTACGCCCTGTGGCCGTTCGTGCGCGTCGAGGCGTTCAACACGGCCAGGAGCTTCGCCGACCTGGGCGCCGGCCTGACGCCGGACAGGGCGCCCACCGAGCGCGTGGTGACCGTCGGCGCCAACTTCCAGCTGACGCGGGGCATCGTGCTCAAGGCCGACTACCAGCGCTTCCGCGAGAACCGCAACGCCGACCGATTCGACCTGGGGCTGGGCTGGAGCTTCTGATGCAGGTCGGGCCTGCGATCGGCGCGGGCATCGCGGGTGTTGCGGTGGTGAGCGTCGCGCTGGCGCCGACCAGCGCGTTCGCGGTCGACTACCTGAGCGTCGACCAGGCCTCGAAGCTGATCTTTCCCGATGCCGAGCGCTTCGAGCGGCGCGAGATCGTGCTCGACGAGGCGCAGATGCGCGAGCTCGCCGGGCGCGGCGTGCGCGCCCGCTCGCAGCGCTGGGGCGTGCTGGAGGCGCAGAAGGCCGGCGCGACGCTCGGCTTCGTGGTCATCGACGAGGTCGTGGGCAAGTTCGAGCTGATCACCTATGCGGTGGGCATCGGCCCGGACGGCGCCATCCGGCAGATCGAGATCCTGTCCTATCGCGAGAGCCACGGCTACGAGATCCGGCTGCCCGCGTGGCGCCGCCAGTTCGTCGGCAAGACGGCTGCCGCACCGCTCAAGTTGGGCGAGGACATCGCGAACATCAGCGGTGCGACGCTGAGCTGCGACCACGTCACCGAGGGCGTGCGGCGCATCGTGGCGGTGGTCGACCTGGCGCGCCGCAGCGGAGCCCTGTCGTGAACGCGCGTCCCGCGGCGTTTCCGGCGCTTGCCGCGCCTGCCGCCGAGGCGCACCGGGCGCCGGACGCCGGCTGGCACCGGCGGGCGCGGCCTCTGCTGGGCACCCTGGTCGAGGTGGGCGTGCCGTGTTCGGACACGCACGCGAACCGCTGGGCGGACATCGCCTTCGAGGCCATCGCCGCGGTGCAGGCCTGCCTGTCGCGCTTCGAGCCCGCGAGCGAGGTCGCACGGTTCAATGCGCTCGCCGCGGGCGAGGAGATCGAGGTCGGCGCGCACGCGCAGGCCGTACTGTCGGCCGCGCGCCGGCTGCAGCACGAGAGCGCCGGCCTGTTCGACGTCTCGCTGGGCAGCGCGCCCGACGGCTGGCGCCTGGACGGCAGCCGCCTGCGCAAGCTCTCGCCGGCCGTACGGCTGAGCCTCGACGGAATCGCCAAGGGCCATGCGGTCGACTGCGCCGTGCAGGCGCTGCGGCAGGCAGGCTGCGAGTCGGGCTGGGTGAACGCCGGCGGCGACCTGCGCAGCTTCGGCTCGGCCCGGGTCGCGGTGCAGCTGCGCGACGAGGCCGGCGGCGGCGTGCGCGCCTTCGCCAGCCTCCTCGACGGCGCATTCGCGACCAGCCATTACGACGCGCGCAGCCGCTGCCGGCTGGCCGAGCCGGGGGCGGACCCGGCTTCGCCGGCACCTGCGCCAATGCCGCGTGCGCACGCCGCCGTCCACGTCAGCGTCGCGGCGCCGCTGTGCCTGTGGGCCGATGCCCTGACCAAGCTGGTGGCGCTCAGCGGCGACGCCATGCACCCGCTGCTCGCGGGCTTCGGCGCGCAGGCATGGCTGCACGCATTCCCTGCGCATCCGCAGTAGCCGCCATGACGGGGGCGAACGGCAGGCAGGCGCGCTGGCAGCGCAACGCCGTCGACGGCGTCGGCGCGGTGCTGCTGCTCACCGGCCTGGCCTGGCTCGCCGTGCACTACGGCATGGGCGCCGGCGCGGGGCAGCTGCCGCATCCTGCCGAAGCCTGGCTGATGCGCCTGCACGGCCTGGCGGCCTTCGCGGCCCTGTTCCTGCTGGGCGCCATCGCGGCCGCCCACGTGCCGGCGGGCTGGCGGATCACCTCGGAGGGCGGTTGGCCGGGCCAGCGCGGTACCGGCCTGGTCCTGTGCACCCTGGCCGGGCTGCTGGTGCTGACCGGCTACATGCTGTACTACTTCGCGCCCGAGCCGGTCAGGCCCGCCCTGGGCTGGATCCATGCGGCGGCCGGCGTCGCCATGGCGGCCGTTCTGGGCCTGCACCGCCATCGCCGCTGCGCCGGCCGCGCCCGGCAGCTCCGGAATCCGTGAGCGTGAGTCAGCGCGCCGTGCCGCCCCCGGCCGCAGGCCCCAGCGCGGCCGCGATCGCGTCGTCGACCTGCTCCATCCAGACGAACTTCAGCCGGGCGCGCGCATCCTCGGGGATGTCTTCCAGGTCGCGCCGGTTGCGCGCCGGCAGCATCACCGTGGCGATGCCGGCGCGCAGCGCGGCGAGCACCTTCTCCTTGACCCCGCCGATCGGCAGCACCAGCCCACGCAGGCTGATCTCGCCGGTCATCGCCACGTCGCTGCGTACCGGCCGGCCGGTGAGCAGCGAGGTGAGCGCGACGAACATTGCCACGCCCGCGCTCGGCCCGTCCTTGGGCGTGGCGCCCGCCGGCACGTGGACGTGGATATCGGATTTCTCCAGCATCTCGGGCGCGATGCCGAGGGCCTGCGCGCGCGCCTTGACCAGCGACAGCGCGGCCTGCGCGCTTTCCTTCATCACATCGCCGAGCTGCCCGGTGAGGATCAGCCGGCCGCTGCCGGGCATGTGCGCGGCCTCGATGAACAGGATGTCGCCGCCCACCGGCGTCCAGGCCAGGCCGGTGGCCACGCCCGGGATGCCGCTGCGCATGGCCACTTCCGCATCGAACCTCTTCGGGCCGAGGATGGCCTGCAGGTCCTGCGCGCCGATCGCCACTCGCTCGACGCTGCCCTCGGCGATGCGCACCGCGACGTCGCGGAACACGTGGCCGATCTCGCGCTCGAGATTGCGCACGCCCGCCTCGCGGGTGTAGTCGTCGATGATCGCCAGCAGCGCGTCGTCGCCGATCTCGCACTGCCCGGGCTGCAGGCCGGTGGCGGCCGCCTGGCGCGGCACGAGATAGCGGCGGGCGATCTGCAGCTTCTCCTGCGCGGTGTAGCCGGGCAGCGTGATCACTTCCATGCGGTCGCGCAGCGGTCCGGGGATGGTGTCGAGCACGTTGGCCGTGCACAGGAACATCACCTGTGACAGATCGAAGGGCACCGCGAGGTAGTTGTCGCGGAAGGTCGAGTTCTGCTCGGGGTCTAGCACCTCGAGCAGCGCCGAGGCCGGATCGCCGTGGAAGCCTCCGGCGCCGAGCTTGTCGACCTCGTCGAGCATCATCACGGCGTTGTGCGTGCCGAGCTTGCGCAGGTTCTGGATGATGTTGCCGGGCAGCGCGCCGATGTAGGTGCGCCGGTGGCCGCGGATCTCCGCCTCGTCGTGCACCCCGCCCAGGCTCACGCGCGCGAACTTGCGCCCGGTGGCGCGGGCGATGCTCTGGCCGAGCGAGGTCTTGCCCACGCCCGGCGGGCCGGCGAAGCACAGGATGGGGCTGCGGCCCGAGGGATTGAGCTTGCGCACCGCGAGGTATTCGAGGATGCGCTTCTTGATCTTCTCCAGCCCGAAGTGGTCCTCGTCGAGGATGCGCCGCGCCTCGGCGATGTCGATCGGCGTCGCGGGCTCGGAGGCCCAGGGCAGCTCGATCAGCCACTCGAGATAGGTGCGCACCATGCCGTACTCGCCCGCGGCCTCGGGCATGCGCTGCAGGCGCTTGAGCTCCTTGAGGGCGACCTTCTCCACCTCCTCGGGCATCTTCGCCTCGGTGATGGCCTTCTCCAGCTCGGCGATCTCGGCGGCCCCTTCGTCGCCTTCGCCCAGCTCCTTCTGGATGGTGCGCATCTGCTCGCGCAGCAGGTGCTTGCGGTTGACGTCGCCGATCGATTCGCGCGTGCGCTCGTCGACCTCGCGCGAGACCTTCAATACCTCGATGCGATGGGCCAGCAGCTGCAGCAGCCTGTCCAGGCGCGCCCTGAGGTCGAAGGTCTCGAGCAGCGCCTGCTTCTCCTCGAGGGGGATGTCCATCACGCCGGCGATGAAGTCGGCCAGCTGCGGCCCCTCCTCCACGCCCTGCAGCGCGGCCACCATCTCGGCGGGCACCTGCGGCAGCAGCTGCAGGGTCTCGAGGGCGCGCTGCTTGAGCGCGCGCACGCGCCCTTCGATCTCCGGGTCGAGCTGCTCGGGATCGTCGATGTACTGCACGCGCGCGGCCGGGAAGGCATGGCCCTCGAGGAACTGCAGCACGCGGAAGCGCCGCAGGCCCTTGGCGATCACGTGGTGGGTGCCGTCGGGCGTGGTGACGTAGCGCAGCACGCCGGCGCTGGTGCCGACCCAGTGCAGCTCGTCGGGCCCCGGCTCCTCGGCCTCGGGCTTGCTCTGCAGCAGCACGCCGATCGGGCGCTCCAGGCGCACCGCCTCCTGCACCGCCGCGCGCGAGCGTTCGCGCCCGACGGTGAGCGGGAACACCGTGCCGGGGAACATGACGACGTTGCGCACCGGAAGGATGATCAGCGCGTCTTCCGGCAGCGGGCGTCCGGTGCCCTCCGCGCGCGCAGCGGGTGCGGCCGCCTGCGCTTCGCCGGCCGCCTCGCCGTGCGGCGGGTGCGTGCCGCTGTCGCCGTGCAGGGTCTCGTCGTTCATGAACGAACCTGGGCCGGCTTGCGCAGCCTCACCACCAGGCAGCCCTGGGCCAGCTCGGGCGCAGCGGCCTCGAACCGTCCGGGCGGCAGCGGAATGCGCCGCTCGAAGGCCCCATAGGGGATCTCGAGCTGGCGCACGCGGTAGCGCGATCCCGACAGCGGGAGCGAGCGCACGCCGCGCACCACCAGCGCGCCGGGTTCGCTGGTCACCTGCATGCCCTCGACGGCCACGCCCGGCATGGCCACCACGACGACCAGCTCGCGCTCGTCCTCGAACACGTCGACCGGCGGCTCCCAGGTCGCGAGCGCGCGCCGGGAGACGGCGGGGCTGAAGAACTGGCGATGCAGCCGCTCGGCCTGCTCGATCAGATCGCAGGCCTGCGCCCACATCCAGCCGGTCGGGTCGTTCCTGTTGCTCATGGTTGGGGCCTGTTCACGCTGCGATCGTAGCGTGAACAGGCCCTGGGCCGTCGTCGACCGGCGAATTATGCGCTACAACTGCATCTGGATGCTCTCGATGGCGATCACCAGCGCGCCGCGCGCCCACGGGAAGGCCGCCCGGGTACGATCGAAGGCCTCGCCCTCGGTCTGCACGCTGGCCGTACCCCGGATCACGCAGCCCTGGCCGGGGCCGCGGCTGCCGCGCACCGCACGCGAGCCGGCCATCATCTGGATGCGGTTGTCGCGGCGCAGGTTCTCCTCGGTCTGGTGGTAGTGCCCGGCCGGCAGCACGATGCGGCCGTCGTCGAAGCCGAGGCGGCGGGCGTAGTCGCCCCAGTTGCCCACGACGTGCGGGCCATCGGGCCCCTGGGTGACGAGGGTGAGCACTTCGGTGTGCTCGAGGAGATCGCGGGTGACGGCATCGATCGCGCTCATGACGGCATGGGTCCTTTTCGAGTGGGGTCGACGGACGATGCCGGGAAGCCGTCCGGCGCGACATGATGTCGCTCAACGATACCGGCGGTCACGGCCATTCTTGCCGCACACGCTCCAGGGCCGCGCGATCCCAGTGCGCCAGCTCGGCGCCGGCCTCGTAGGTGGATTGCAGGAACTCCAGCACGGCCGCGTCGGGGTCGGCCGATCCACGCACGCACGAGACGGGAAGGATGAATTCGCGCAGGGCCTCGTCGTAGCGCGCGCCGGCCGGGCCGATCGTGCGTCGGGCGTAGCCGGCCGGTTCGGGATAGCAGTAGGCATAGAACGCCGGCTCGCCGAGCGCCGCCCCCCCGGGCCACAGGCCGCAACTGCTGCATTCGTGCGAGTAGGCTTCTTCCATCACATAGTCGGGGCAGTTCGGCGCGCCGCCCGGGTGGCGCGGCGCACGCCGGCCCGAGAAACGCGTGCTCGCATGATCGAAGCTGCCCCAGAAGAAATGCACGGGGCTCGCCTTGCCGATGAAGCGGCCGCGGAAGCGCTTCATCACGCGATCGCCCTGGACGAGGATCTGCCACCATCGATGCGCGGCGACCGGATCGTAGGCGGCATGCTGCCGGTCTTCGGCAAACGGGATGGCCGTCTCCACCTCCACCGGCGCGGGCCGCGGGAAGCGGCACGCGATTCCCATCGAGCGCAAGGCGCCCAGGTACTCGGCGTAGAAGTCGGCCACCGGACGCGCAGAGAGCGCCAGCGTGCGCGTCGCGCCATCGGCAGCGCACACGCGGAGCCGGTGATCCAGGAAGTCGAACTCGACCGAGAACACGCGCGCCTCGCACGGGATCACGGAAGTGGTCAGGCCGCGCGCGGTGACATAGAGGGCCACCTGCCACCAGTGGTTCTCCATGGGCGCGAGCGCCAGGCGTGTCTTGCCCACGATCTGCATCCACATATGCAGGGTCTCGAAGGTCTCCCGCCATGCGGCGAACGGCAGCTCGGGCCAGGCGCTTTCCACGGCGGCGGTCATGGCCGGGGCCCTCGCGCACGCGGCGCGGGCTCCATCATCAGCTCGTCCACGTAGCACCAGCCCCAGTCCTCGTCCGGCTCGAAGCTGGCCATGACCGGATGGCCGGTCTGGCGAAAGTGCCGCGTCGCATGCCGGCCCGGGGACTGGTCGCAGCAGCCTACGTGCCCGCAGGCGAGGCACAGACGCAGATGGACCCACCGGCCGCCGGTGCGCAGGCACTCTTCGCAGCCTTGCGGCGTGCGCGCCCGAACGTCGTGGACCTGGTCGAGGTGCGTGCACGATGCTGCCACGATGCGGAACTCCGCGAGCGGCGATTCGGCCGGGTATCGTGGCCGCCCGTGCCGCCGCGGCCGGCCATGGCACCCAGCATAGGCGCACCCCGGCGCGCCGTAAACCCTCGCGCCGGACACCCGCGCGCGAGGCGCGACGCGGGTCGCCCCGGAAGCCTGTGGCCGCCTCAGGGCCCGCAGCGGCCCGATCGTCGCGTGGACAACCGCTACTGCCGGCACGGCGCCGAATCCGCGTCGGCCAGCGACGCCACGGCCTCGAGCACCTGCCCGAATCCCGCGGCCACGCGGTCGGGCCGGGTATCGGCATGCGAGCTCGCGCCCTGGTTGGATTCCACGAAGATGCTGCGGATGCCGAGCCCCTGCGCGCCATGGATGTCGCGGAACATGTCGTTGCCCACGTGCAGCACCTCGTGCGGCGCGAGTCGCATCATCGCCAGCGCCTTCTCGAACAGGCGCCGGTCGGGCTTGCGGTAGCCGTAGCGCGCCGAGATGACGATCGGCTGGAAGTAGCCGGCAAGCCCCATGGCACGCATCTCCGGCACGGCGAAGCACGGCTGCGCATCGGAGACCACGGCCAGGCGATAGGCGGGCCGCAGCGCATCCAGCGTCCTTCTCACCTCCGGATAGAGCTGCAGCCGCTTGCGCGAGATCCCGCGGTAGAGCTGCGCCAGCACCCGGGCAAGCCGGCGGCGCGTCGGCGCCCTCTCGATGCCTTCCTGCCAGAGCAGGGTGTTCCAGATGGCCTCGACGTCGATCTCCGGGTAGTCCTCACCGCGCGCCTCCTTCTGCTGCGTCATGATCTGCTGGTAGCGCTCGCGCACGCCCCAGCGGTGGAGGTTGACGCCGTGGTAGGTGAGGTAATGCGCGATGGCGCGGTAGATCTCGTCCATCGACTCGTCGGTCTCGATGTCGATCAGCGTGCCGTACAGGTCGAAGATGATCCCCTTGATGCTCATCCCAGCGTCCTCGTCGCCTCGTGCACCAGCCTCCCGCGATGCCTCGCGGCGATCCAGTCGTTGCGCGCGATGCGCAGCAGGGTGAGCGCCATGTAGAAGGGATTGCGCTCGGTGATCGCCCGGAAGGCCGCGTCGCGGTCGGGGAAATGGCATGCGTACTCCCACAGGAAATGGCCGATGAAAGGTTCGGCGGCGCGCCCATCGCCCGCGTACTGCATGAAGAAATGCTTCAGCTCGCCCGCCACGCGCCCCAGGTCGAACACGCGATCGGCGCGCTTCATGCGCTCGAGGTCGATGGCGACCACGTACGGCCCTTCCCCCAGCAGGAAGTTCGACGGCGTCGCATCGCCGTGCACCAGCACCCGGCAGTCGTCCCACATGCAACCGCGCAAGCGCCATCGGTCACGGCATTGCGCAAGCGCGCGCACCTCGTCGGTGCCGATCAGGCCGCCGTCGGCCAGCCGCGCCACGATGCGGTCGAAATAAGCGCACTCGGGCTCGAAATCCACCCGGCCGCCGCCTGCGGTCCGGTTGTGCAGCGTCGCCAGGAACCAGGCGAGCGCCGCGAGCTTGCGAAACAGCGCATCGCGCGCGCCGGCCCGGATGGCCTGCAGGATGAAACCGGTCAGCGGCCGGCCCTCGCAGAATTCCTCCACCAGCACCCGGTTGATCCCGGGGTTGCATCCGAGGGGGCGCGCGACTGCGTGGGGAAAGCCGGCGAACCCGATGCCGCGCACCTGGCGCAGGTAGCGGTGCTCGGCCGCCAGACGCCGCATCGCGGCGTCGGCCGAGCGCCCCACCATGCCGCCGAAGAACTTCCCGACCAGGCGGATGCCGCTGCATCGCTCCTCGTACAGGTAGACGTCGTTGGAGGCAGGCAGGCGCAGCACCCGGAATTCGGGTGTTCCGCCATTCATTCCCAATTGCGGAAGAATGTCCCGGCGAAGATAACCGTAGAACGGATCGTCGTGCTGGAGATGGCCGACGGAATGCATGGCGCACCGCCTCGATTGCCCCGGGCCGGGCGCGACCGGACCGGGTTCGCGACATCGATCATCGCACGGCCCGGCGCGCGCCGCGCGGCGCGTGCCGGGCGTAGAATCGGCCGACGCGGGGTGCGATCGCCGCGGCAACCGGAAACGAGACAGGCACATGAGGCACCGCATCCTGGCGCTGGCCGTCCTTCTGTCGGCAGCGGCTTTCGCCGGCACCGGCGTCGCGGCCGACAACGCTGCGCAGGAGAGCCGCAAGCCCGCGAAACGCTCGGGCGCGAGCGGGCAGCCGCCCGCCCGCGGCGTGCAGCAGCTGTGCGCCGGACGAAGCTACTTCTCGCGCGAGTTCTGCGAGACGAAGGCGTGCTTCAAGGCGGAGTACCAGTACGATCCGATCTGCGTCAAGCGCAGGGAACCCGCCGCGCCGCAGCAGATGTAGCCGCCCACCCGGACACCCGACGCCCCCATGAAGCTCACGCCGGGTCTGCACGGCATCGTCGCGATCGCGCTGCTGGGCGCTTCGAACGCGTTCGCGCAGGCCTACTGGGAGGCCGGCGTCGGCGTGGCGGCGCTGCATCTTCCCGATTACCGCGGCGCCGACGAGACCCACGACTACCTGCTGCCCTTCCCCTACCTCGTGTACCGCAGCGAACGCCTGCGCATCGATCGCAGCGGCATCGTCGCGCGCGTGTTCGGCACCGACCGCCTCGAGCTCGACGCCAGCTTCACCGGCAACTTCGCCCTGCGCAGCAGCGGCAACCGCGCCCGCGAAGGCATGCCGCCCCTGCACCCGATGGTCGAGGGCGGGCCCGAGCTGGTCTACCGCATCGCCGGTCCGCACGACCGGCACAGGCCGAGGCTGGACCTGCGGGTGGCCGCGCGCGCCGCGTTCGCCGTCGGCGGCGGCCGCGTCTCGCACGAAGGCTGGACGCTGAACCCGTACCTGCGCCTGGAGCAGCTCGACGCGTTCGGTTCCGGCTTCGAGTTCAGCGCCACCCTGGGCCTGCTCTACGGCGATCGCCGCTACCACGACTACCTGTACTCGGTGGCGCCGCTCTACGCCACCGCGGCGCGGCCGGCCTACGACGCGCCGGGCGGCTATGCCGGGATCCAGTCGCAGCTCGGCGCCGGCCGCCGCTTCGGCCGGCTGTGGGTGGGCGGCTACCTGCGCCTCGATTCCCTCAACGGCTCGGCGGCGCTCGAAGGCAGCCCGCTGGTGCGCTCGCATCGCTACTTCAGCGCCGGCATCGCCGCAACCTGGCTGCTCGGCGGCTCGGGCCTGCCGGAGCCTTCCGGTGACTAGGGCGGCGCACCTGCTGCGCGCGGCCGGCGGCTGTCTCGCGCTCTACGCCGGCCTGCTGCTGCTCGGCGCGATGCTGCTGGCGGCCACCGCCGCATGCGTGCCGATCGTGCTGCCGATGACGCGCGCCGCGCGCCGGCGCGTCACGCGTGCGATGGCTGCCGGTACCTTCCGGGGATACCTCGCCGTGCTCGAGGCCGTCGGCATGCTCGAGGTCGACCTGGGCGAGATCGAGCCGCTGCGCGATGCCGGCCCGCTGGTGGTGGCGCCCAACCACCCTTCCCTGCTGGACGCGGTGCTCATGATCTCGCGCATGCCCCGGGCCACCTGCATCATGAAGGCCGGCCTGCAGGACAACCTCTTCCTCGGCGCGGGCGCGCGCCTGGCCGGCTACATCCGCAACGACACTCCGCGGGCGATGGTGCGCCACGCCGTGGAGAGCCTGCGCGCGGGCGATCCGCTGCTGGTCTTCCCGGAGGGCACGCGCACGGTGCGCGAGCCGGTGAACGCGCTGGGCGGCGCGTTCGCACTGATCGCGCGCAAGGCCGGCGTGCCGATCCAGCTGGTGTTCATCGAAACCGACTCGCCGTTCCTGCGCAAGGGTTGGCCGCTGTGGCGCCGGCCGTCGTTCCCGCTGCGCTACCGGGTGCGGCTGGGGCCGCGCATCGACGCCTGCGGTCCCACCGAGGAGATCCTCACGCGCGCCTTCGCCGCCTTCGAGCGCGGGCTCGGCAGCGGCCCGCGCAGCGCCGGGCTCCTGCTGGACCCTTCGGTCGGCACTTGAGCTGAGCGCCGCCCCGCATGCCGGCCCCCGCAGCGTCCGCCACCCACCTGGTCCTGATCCCGTCGTACGACTCCGGCGAGCTGGTGGTGCGCACCGTGCGCGCTGCGCGGGCGGCGTGGAACCCGGTGTGGGTGGTCTTCGACGGCAGCCGCGACGGCTCCGACGAAGCGCTCGCGCGCGTCTTCGCCGGCGACGGCGGCGTGCGCATCTTCCGGCTGCCGTTCAACCAGGGCAAGGGGGCAGCGGTGCTGCACGGCCTGTGCGCCGCGCAGGCGTCCGGCTTCACGCACGCGCTCGTCATGGATGCCGACGACCAGCACCCGGCCGACCACATCGCGCGCTTCATGGCGCTGTCGATCGCCGACCCGGGCGCGATGATCCTCGGATGTCCGGTGTTCGGCGCGGAGGCCCCGCGCCTGCGCGTGCAGGGGCGGCGGATCTCCAACTTCTGGGTCCGGGTCGAGACCCTGTGGGCGGACATCGGCGATTCGCTGTTCGGCTTCCGCGTCTACCCGATCGCGCCGCTGGTGTCCATCATGGACACGCATCGCTGGATGCGCCGCTTCGACTTCGACGTCGAGGCGGTGGTGCGCCTCTCCTGGCGCGGCGTGCGCGCGGTGAGCGTCGATGCACCGGTGCGCTACCTGGGCCGCGAGGAAGGCGGGGTGTCGCACTTCCGCTACCTGCGCGACAACGCGCTGCTCACCTGGATGCACGCGCGGCTGCTCGCCGGCTTCCTGGTGCGCCTGCCGGCGCTGCTCGCGCGGCGCCTGGGCGCGGAAGTCAGGCCATCGCGCCGTTGATCGAGATGACCTGGCCGCTGATGTAGCCGGCGTCGTCCGAGGCGAGGAAGGCGACCAGCGCCGCCACCTCGTCGGGGCGGCCGGCGCGCTTCATCGGCACCAGCCGCTGCACCACCTCGGGCGGGAACGCGGCCTCGCTCATCGGCGACTCGACGATGCCGGGGGCGACCACGTTGACGGTGATGCCGCGCGAGGCCACCTCGAGCGCCAGCGAGCGCGACGCGCCGTGCACGCCGGCCTTGGCCGCCGCGTAGTTGGCCTGGCCGCGGTTGCCCATGATCGCGGCCACCGACGAGATGCTGATCACGCGCCCCCAGCGGGTGCGGATCATCGGCAGCATGAGCGGCTGGGTCACGTTGAAGAAGCCGTGGAGCGACACGTCGACGACGCGCCGCCACTGCGCGGCCGACATGCCCGGAAAGACCGCGTCGTCGTGCACGCCGGCATTGTTCACCAGCACCTGGATCGGGCCTTCCTCGAGCAGCGCCGCGAGGCAGCGCGCGCTCTCCTGCGCATCGGCGACGTCGAACGACACCGCCTGGGCCGAGCCGGACTGCGCGGCGATGCGCTCGGCGAGCTGCTGCGCGAGCGCGAGCCGGCCGTGGCTGTGCGCGATCACGTGCATGCCGGCGCCGGCGAGCCGCAGCGCCACAGCCGAGCCGATCGCGCCGCTGGCGCCGGTGACGAGCGCGCGCCGGACGGTGCCCGCGCGCTTCACGGCCGCGCCCCCGGTCCGCGGCGGGACGCGGGCACCAGCACCACCGTGGCGCGGCCGTCCACCAGGCGCCGCGCGCCGGCCTCGAGCGCGAAGTCGTACATCGCGGTGTGCGCGTCGCCGGCGACGAGCGTGGCCTGCACGAGCAGGTCTTCGGGCCAGCGGTCCAGCCAGGGCTCGTGCAGCACGACGCCGCGCACGGCCGCGAGAACGCCGTGCGGCTCGACGGCGGCGCCGCGGCCGTCATCGTGACCAGCGGCACCGTCACCGTGCCCACCGGCACTGCCGCCGTGGTCGCCGGTGCCGCCGCCGTGGCCGGCACCGCCGCCACCGAGGGCGTGCGCCGCGCCCGCGCTCAGCGCCCCGTGCAGCGCCATCGCCTGCGCGCCGTATTCGATGCCGGCCATGCTGGACAGCCCGAGCGGCCCGCGCAGCGGATTGCCGGGATCGCGGTGGCTGGAAGCGGCGCAGCGGATGGATCGCGGCGCCCACTCGATGACCTCGTCGAGCAGGCACATGGCGCCGCGATGCGGCAGCAGGCGCTCGATGCGCTCGCGGCTCAGCGGCATGGCGACACCCCCACGCGCAGCACCTGCCCCGGCAGGCCCTCGAGCGCCACTTCAGCGGGCAAGACACCGGCGGGCGGGACACCGGCGGGCCCTGCACCGGCGGGTGCGAGGCGGGCGATCGCCTCGAGCAGCGGCAGGCAGCGCGCCGCCGGCACGCCGGCGCGCAGCGCCTCGAGCGCCGGCGTGGCCGCGGCGGCGTGGGTGCCGGCGCCGTAACCGGACAGCTCGATGCGCGCCAGGCCGCTCGCCGCGTGGCCGGGCACGAGCACGAGCGCCGCCGCGAAGGGAGCGAGGACGGGGCGCAGGGCGTGCAGCGGCTGCGGATACAGCATGTCGTAGGCGATCAGGGCCACCGGCTCGTCTTCGCAGCAGGCATAGATCGCCGCCTCCAGCAGGCCGGCGGCGAAGCTGGCGTCGAATGCGCACACGCTCGTCGAGGGGCCGGTCGCCCCGGCCGCGATGCTCCAGTAGCCGGCCGGCGCGTTGTGGACCGAATTGGTGAAGCGGGTCGGCGATGCGTGGGGCACGTCCTCGGCCAGCGATCGGCACAGCGCGTCGCAGTTCTCGCCATCGCCTCCCGACGAGGCGAACACGCTCGCGGTGGTGGCGGGCGCATGCGGCACCTGCGCGAACACCTGCTCGGCGACCGCCAGGGCCAGCCGCACCGACTGGCCGACGCGCCGCCGCTCGGGCGGAGGCAGGCGCAGCGGCGGCGGGACCGCCGTCGCGACCGCGGGCAGGGCAGCCTCGCCGCGCAGCACCGGAAGGGCGCTCGCCCAGCCGTCCAGGCCGGGGCCGAGCACGCCGATCGCCTGCACGGTGAGCTTCACTGCTGCGTGCCCCCGGTGAAGACCAGCGCGCAATTGGCGCCGCCGAAGCCGAACGAGTTGCTCATCACCCGGCGCAGCGCGCCGGCCTGGTTGCGCCGCAGATAGCGGGTGTGCAGCGCCGGATCGGGCTCGCCGGCGTTCAGGCCGCCGGGCATGAATCCGTCGCGCAGCGCGATCAGGCAGATCACCGCCTCGAGCGCGCCGGCGGCGCCGAGCGCGTGCCCGTGCGCGCCCTTGGTCGAGCTGGCCGGCACGCGGTCGCCGAACAGCGACATCACCGCTGCGTCCTCGGAACGGTCGTTGCTGGGCGTACCGGTGCCGTGCAGGTTGATGTAATCGATGTCGCGCGCCTCGAGCCCGGCGCGTGCCAGCGCCTGGGCCATCGCCTCGTAGGCGCCGCGCCCCTCGGGATGGGGCGAGGACATGTGGTGCGCATCGCTCGATTCGCCGAAGCCGGCCAGCCAGGCTGCGCCGGCCTCGGGGCTATCGCGCCGCTCGACCAGCGCGAAGGCCGCGGCCTCGGCGATCGAGATGCCGTTGCGCCGCGCATCGAACGGCCGGCAGGCCTGGGGCGCCAGCAGCTCGAGCGAGCCGAAGCCGTACAGGGTGGTGAGGCACAGGGTGTCGACGCCGCCGACCAGCGCCGCGTCGACGACGCCCGCCTCGATGGCGCGCGCCGCGGCGGAGAACACCTTGGCGCTCGAGGCGCAGGCCACCGAGGTGACGCTGGCCGGGCCGGCCAGGCCGAGGCTGCGGCGCACGTAGTCGCCCAGCGAGAACATGTTGTGGGTCTGCGCGTAGTGCAGGCCGGCGGGCAGGGCCCCGGTGACGGCATCGCGCCGGCGGTAGGCGAGCTCCGTCTGCAGCAGCCCGGAAGTGCTCGAGCCGAGGAACACGCCGATGCGCCCGGCGCCGTAGCGCCGCGTCGCGCGCTCGACCGCCTCCAGGAACCCGTCCTGGCGCAGGCCGAGGGCGGCGAGCCGGTTGTTGCGGCAATCGTAGGCGGCCAGCCCGGGCCCGGGCACCGGCTCGTCGAGCCCGGCCACCTCGCCGACCCAGGTCGGCAACTCCAGCCCCAGGAAGCGGCACGGCGCGAGGAAGGTGCGCTGCGCCGCCAGCGCAGCGCGGGTGGCCTCCAGCCCCCGCCCCATGCAGCTGGTGGCGGTGTAGGCGGTGATCGGCAGCGGCTGGATGGGGCTCATGTCGCGCGTGCGGGGGCGGGATCGGCGATCAGCAGGACATTGGCGAACGGCGTGCCCTCGCTCATCGGCCGCGCCTCGACCGCGAAGCCGAGGCCGCCGAGCATGCGGATCCAGGCATCGGCCGGCCGGCAGTATAGCCGCGGCAGGCGGTGGCCGCGGCTCCAGGCGACCAGATGGTCGACCCAGCGGCCGAGCAGGAAGCCCGGCCCCGCGGCAGCGTCGCCGACGCGCAGCACCAGGCGCCCGCGCGGCGCGACGGCGGCCGCGGCGCGCTCGAGCACCCGTTCCTGCGCCTCGAAGGGCAGATAGTGCAAGGTGTCGAGCAGCAGCACCAGGTCGCTCGGGGGAAACGGTGTGCGGGCGATGTCGCCCGGCGCGAAATCGGCCGCCGCGCCCAGCGCCGCGCGCGCCCGGGCAATGTCGCGCGCCATGAGGTCGATGCCGAGCACCCGCGCTGCCGCGGGCGGGGCGGGCCAGTCGCGCGGCCAGCCGGCATCGCCGTACGCGCTGCGCGCCTCGTCGAGCAGCGCGGCAACGAGGCCGCGGCCGCAGCCGAGATCGAGGATGCGGCATGCCTGGCGCGGCACGCCGCGTGCCAGCAGGTGCTCGTAGAGCGGATCGCCGAGCAGCTTGCCGCGGGCGAAGCGGAATGTGACCTGCCCGGCGCGGCGATAGCGCCGCGCGGCGCGCTCAGCGATGCGCCGGAAGGCGGGCGAGCTCACGGCAGCGCCTCGCGCAGCGTGACGCTGCACAGCCCGCGCGCCGCCAGGTCATCGAGCAGGCGCGGCAGCACTTCCAGCACCACCGGCTTGCCGCGGCCGTCGCGCGCGGCGTTGCCGTCGTGCAGCAGCAGGATGTCGCCGCCGCCCAGGCCGCGCGCGAGCCGCTCGCGCACGCGCCGCGCATCGCCCGAGGCGGTGTCGTAGCCGCGCCGCGTCCAGCTCGCCAGCTGCAGACCGAGGCGCGCCAGCACCGGCTCGAGCAGCGCGTTGCGCAGGCCCGCGGGGGCGCGGAAGAAGCGCGGCGCCGCGCCGGCGAGCTCGGCCACCGTGCGCTGCATCGCGACGACCTCGCGTTCGATGCGCGCCGGCCCGAGCAGGGAGAAGTCGTGGCGGTGCCGCTGGGTGTGGTTCTCGATCGCATGCCCGCACGCGACGATCTCGCGCGCCAGTGCCGGGTGGCGGCGCAGCCGCTCGCCGATGCAGAAGAAGGTGGCGCGTGCATCGGCCTGCGCGAGCAGCGACAGCACCGCCGGCGTGACCTCCGGATCGGGGCCGTCGTCGAAGGTGAGCGCGACCTCGCCGCGCGCCGCCGCGGCCTCGGGCAGGCGCCTGAGGTTGGGGCCGAGGATCGCGCTGCGCGGCAGCAGCCCGGCGACGGCGAGCAGCCCGTGGTCGGCGAGCAGGCCGGCGGCCCATGCCGGCCACCACTGCGGGTGGATGGCGAAGCCGGCGGCCATCGCGGCGTGCCAGGCCAGGGTGGCGCGCAGCGCCACCGGCAGGGCGCGGCGCGGCGCGCGGGTGTCCCTCGCGGCCCGCTCGATCCGCTCGTCGACGCCCTCTTCCACGGCCTCCCCCGCGGCCTTCCTCACGGCCTCTTCCACACCTTCCTCCACAGCCTCCTTCACAAGCTTCTCCACGGCCTTCCTCGTGCCCTCCTCCAGGCTCTCCACCACGTCCGCCACCACGCTCCTCTCCACGCTCATCCGGCTCCGCCTCTCCGGCTCCCCTCGGCCGCCGCGCCCGCGCGCGGCCCGATCCACAGGGCCGACAGCACCAGCGCCAGCGCGCAGCCGGCGCCCACGGTGGTGCCGAGCGCGGCGAGCAGCGGCACGCCGGAGAAGGCGAGCACGCCGAATCCGGTCATCGTGGTCGCGTCGGCCAGCGCCAGCGAAGCCAGCGTGCCCGAGGACGGCACGCGCGACAAGACGCCTCTGCGCAGGCCGTGCATGAACAGCGAGTAGTTCGATCCGATGGCCACCACCAGCAGCAGGCCCACCAGATGCAGCAGGTTCAGCGCATGGCCGGTCGCGGCGAACCCGGCGACCACCAGCACGACCGCCCCGGCCAGCGGCAGGCATACCTCGAGCACGGCCGCGGCCGAGCGCAGCGCGAGCGCGAGCAGCGCCACCACCGCCGCGGCGCCGGCCAGCGACAGCGCCACGGCCTCGCGCAGGTAGCCCGCGTAGAGGCGGTCGGTCTCGGCCTTCAGGTCGACCACGGCCACGCTCGCCCCCTCGGGCGCCGGCAGGCTGCGCGCCAGCGCATCGGGATCGAGCGGCACGCCCGGGGCCGCGCGCAGGGCGATCACGGCAGTGGTGCGCCCGCCGTGCGTGCTCAGCATCGAGCGCACGCGCACGCCGAGCTGCGTGCCCTCGAGATCGGCCAGGGTCAGCGGCGCGCGAGCGCGCGCGGCCTGCACGTCGGCGACGAACGGCTCGAGGCTCGCCAGGCGTAGCGGCAGGCCCTGGGCAGCCGCCTGCAGGCGCCGCCGCAGCGCATCGGCATCGGGCAGCGCCGCCTGCCGCGCCCGCTGCAGCGCCGGCGGCGGCAGGAGATCGGCCGGCGACTCGAAGCCGCCCAGGCGGCCCTGGCGCACCTGCTCGCGCAGCGCCGCGCCGACCTGCTCGGCGCCCTGCAGTGCCGTCGCCTGTGTCTCCGCGGCGATCACCACCATCAGGCGCGCATCGGGCGCGCCGAGGGCGGCGCGCAACTCCTCGTCGAGCTGCTGCGCGGCCTTCGACACCGGATTGAGCGAGGCGATGTCGTCGTCCCACAGGTGGCCGTGGCGCGACACCGCGACCGCCAGCGCGACGGCGACCAGCACCGCGGCCGGCCGGCGCAGCCGGCGTGCCGCCGACAGCAGCCGCGCCAGGCGGGCGTCGAGCGGGCCGAGGTCGCGCGGATGCCACCCCGCCGGCGTGAGCACCGGCAGCACGAAGCGGGTGACGGTCACCGCCGTGAGCAGCCCGGCGATCGAGAACACCGACAGCTGGGCCAGCCCCGGGAAGCCCGAGAACAGCAGCGCGACGAAGCCCGCCACCGAGGTGAGCACGCCGAGCCGGATGGTGGCCCAGAACGCGCGCGCGGGCACCGGCTCGGGGCTCGCCATGCGCACCAGGTGGTACAGCGCGTAGTCGACCGACTCGCCGATCAGGGTGGTGCCGAAGGCCAGCGTCAGGCCGTGCACCGAGCCGAATCCGAGCGCCACCGCGGCGGTGGCCACGGCCACCGCCGAGCCGATCGGGACCAGCGCCAGCGCGAGCGCCCGCAGCGAGCGGAACGCCCAGCCGAGCAGGCCGAAGATGAGGCCGATGCCGAGCACGCTCAGGCGCGCGACGTCGCCGCGGATCGCCTCGCGCGACTCGACCGCGAAGCGCGCGGGGCCCGAGACGCGCATCATCGCCGCCGGCACGCCGAGCTCCTCGCGCACCTGGCGAAAGCCGTGCTCCAGCACCTGCAGCGCGGCCTCCTGCCCGTCGAGATCGGTGCCGGGGGCAGCGGTCTCGAGCAGCAGCATGACGTGCTCGCCGTCGGCCGAGACCCACACGCCGTCGTGCAGCCTCGGCGCCTGGTCGGCGCGCAGCGCATCGAGCAGGCGCAGCGTCTCGCCGGTCGGATCGCGCAGCAGCCACTCCTTGCCGAACAACCCTGCCGAGGAGCCCAGTGCGGCCACCGTGCGCTCGAGCGCGGCGTGCAGCGCCGGCACTTCGAAGCGCTCGGCCGAGACGCCGGGCGAGAGCTGGTAGCGCCGCTCGAACAGCAGCGCCTGGTCGGCCCGCAGCGCCTCCAGCTCGCCGTTGACGATGCTGCGGAAGTGTCCGTCGCGGCGCAGCGCGCCGGCCAGCGCGCGCGAGAAGTCCGCGCGGCGCTCGGCCGGCACCGCGTCGATCGACACCAGCAGCAGGCGCGAGGCCACGCCGTGGGCCAGGTGGTCGACCAGCAGCTGCTGCCGGGGCGTGGGGCGCTGGGGCAGGAACACCGACATGTCGGTCGGGAACGGCGTGTGCGCGATGATCACCGCGCACACCCCGAGCAGCACCAGCCAGGCCGCGAGGATCGCGCGCCTGCTCCCGTACGCCGCCGCGGCGGCCCGGGTCATCGCAGGATCCGCATCACGGAGCGATCGCCGTCGGTCTGGTCGGTCTCGACCAGGTCAAGCTCGCCGCCCCGCCCGCTCACCCGGATCTCGCTGAGCAGGCGCAGCGCGCGCGGGTCGCGCGGCACCAGCCGCAGGTGCCAGTCGGCGGCGCCGCCCGCCAGCGTGGCCACGAACACGCGCTCGAGGGTCGCGCTGTCGCCGGCCAGGATCGCGCGCAGCCCTTCGACCAGGGCCGCGGCCTCGGGCACCTGGCGCAGCGACATGGTGGCGCGGCCGGCCGGCCCGTCGACGCTGAGCTGGTCGCCGTCGAGCGCCAGCACTTCGGCGTGCGGGCTCGCGGTGCGCTTCTCCAGCCGCGCAGGGGCAATGAATCGCAGCTCGCCCCTGGCGTCGACCGGCGTGTCCAGCGCGGCGACGAAGCGGCGCTCCACGAAGCGGCGCCGGCGGTTGTCCTGGGCGGCCACCTCGCGCAGCAGCCGCGCCAGGTCCCACTGCCCCTGCGCGTCGACGGCCGGAGCCGTTCGGCCGGCCGGCGCCGCGGCGGCGGGAACCGTGCCTGCCATCCCGCTGCCGGCCAGCGCCAGGACGGCCAGCGCGATGGCGAGGCGCCGTTCGGGAAGGCGGCGCGCGCTATCCATCTCCCCGCCTCGCTCCCGCCCGGCCGCGCACGCCGCCTCCACCCTTTGCGCCATCCCCCTCGCGCATGTCGCCTTCGCCCTCGGCAGCCGCTGCGTCGCGTACGTCGCCCTCGCCTCCGTGCTTCGCGGCGCCCGCCGCCGGCTCGGCCCAGAAGTCGAAGAAGTTGAACCAGTTGCAGGGCAAGCGCCGGCAATCGGCTTCCAGCCGCGCGGCGTACTCGCGCATGGCCAGCGCCACCTGCCGTGCGCGCTCGCTGCGCGGCGTGGCGCCGAAGTCGGCCAGCGGCTCGAAATGCAGGGCGTAGCGGTTGCCGCCCAGGTACAGGCCGGCCATGCGGATCACCGGCACGCGCAGCACGGCCGCCATGCGGAACACGCCGGTCGGGAAGGCGGCCGGCGCGCCGAGGAAATCGACGCTCACCGTCTCCTCGCCGCCGAGCGCCCGGTCGGCCAGGAAGCCGACCAGGTCGCCGCGCCGCAGGCGCTCCTCGAGGCGGATCATCGAATCGATGCGCCCGAGCGGCACCACGTCCTCGAGCAGCGACGGATCGACGGCACGCGCGAGCGCGCCCAGCTTGCGCGCGTTGTCCTCGTACATCGCCATGCTCACGCGCAGCCCCGCGTGCGCGCGGCCGATGCTGCGCAGCGCCTCGAAGCTGCCCATGTGCGCGCCGACCAGGAACACCCCGCGCCCGGCCCGCGCCGCCTCGAGCAGCAGCTCCTTGCCGTGGACCTCGACGGCGAACGCCTCGCAGCGGCCGGCGAGAAAGTACACGCGATCGAGGATCACCGAGGCGAACGCGAAGTAGTGGCGCAGCGTGTCCCGGGCACGCGCCGGCCGGCCGAGCACGCGCCCGAGGTAGTCCGCCGAGGCTGCACGCGCCTGCGGCGTGCGCAGCCAGAAGAACAGCGTGATCGGGCCCAGCAGCAGCCGGGTCGCGGGCCGCCCGGCCAGCATCGCGATGCGGAACATGAGCCCGAGCAGCCGTGCGTTGCCGCGCTCGGGCCGCTCGCGCCATGCCGGCACGCCCACTGCCGTCACCGGCTGCGCGCCCTGCGCAGCGAGCCGCTGGCCACCAGCGCCGCACCGGCGCGGCAGGCGAACTTCAGGCCGGCGCCGTCGCTCTCCCAGGTCAGCGCGAGCGTCGCGCCGGGCCGCACCGGTGCGACGAACTTGGCCGCGGCGATCTCGAGCGGGCCGGGTTCGAGCGCGCCGGCCGCCGCGAGCTGCGCGACGATCAGCTCGAGCAGCTTGGCGCCGGGCACGATCGGATCGCCCGGGAAATGCCCGTCGAAGAAGCGCGCCTGCGCGGGCACCGCGATGGTCGCGCCCGCGCTAGCCACCGTCGACTTCCGAGGCCGCGCCGGCGTGCTCCAGGGCGAGCGCCTGCAGCCGCCGGCGCGGCAGCTTGCCGTTGCCGTCGCGCGGCAGCGCCTCGACCAGCACCAGCGGCCGCGGCAGGAAAGCGGCGTCGACGCGCTCGCGCAGGCGCGCGAGGATGCGGCGGCGATCCAGCGTCGGGGCGACGACGAACGCGCTCACCCGCGCGGCGGCGCCCTCGCGCTCCTCCGATACCAGGCAGGCGGCATCGACGACGCCGGGGATCGCCATCAGCTGCCGCTCGAGGAAGGCCAGCGAGCTGCGCTTGCCGGCGATGTTGACCATGTCGTCCGAGCGCCCGCGCAGCACGAAATGCCCGGCCTCGCGCAGCTCGATGCGATCCGACAGCGCGATGCGCCCGGCGAGGCGGTCGCCGTACGCGTAGGCACGGCCGTCCTCGACGCCGACGTGCACGCCGTCGGTGGGCTGCCAGGCGTCGGCATGCACGGTGCGGCGCGTGGCGAGCTGCCCCGTTTCCGTGCATCCGTAGACCTCCATCAGCGGCGCCGCGAAGCGGCGCTCGACCTCGCGCGCGAGCGCACGCGGCAGGGCCGCGGTGGCGCTCACCACCAGGTCGGCCGTCGCTTCCGGGCGCGATGCGGCCAGCAGGGCGCGCAGATGCACCGGCGTGGTCACCAGCAGGCGCGGGCGCGCCAGGCCGGCCAGCGTATCGAGGACGTCGGCCGGAAAGAACGGCCGGTCGGCGACGATCACCGAGCCCGACTGCAGCGCCAGCTGGATCGACGACTCGAAGCCGTACGAGTGCTGCGAAGGCACCGTGCCGAGGATCGACCATCCCTGGCCTGCATGCAGGCCGAGGCGCCGCGCCTGCGCCCGCGCGCCGGCCACGACCGCGCCCCAGCTGCGCGCGTGGGCGAGCGCCTGGCCGGTGGACCCGGAGGTGAACAGCACGACGGCCGGCTGCTGCGCGTCGAAGCACGGCACCGCGTGATCGCCGGGCGCGGCCGCCTGCTCGGGAAAGCGCAGCAGCGCCAGGGGTGCCACCGGGATGCTCTCGTCGCTCAGGCAGTACAGGCCGGGGAACTGAGCGCCGAGCTGGGCCAGCGTATGCGGCACGTGGTTGTGCGGCAGCACGCTCACCTGCCCGCGCAGCAAGGCGGCCCCCAGGCCCACCGTGAAGCGGTAGCGGTCCTGGCAGCCGTTGAGCACGAAGCCGGCTGCCGGCAGCCGCTCGGCCAGCGCGTGCATGTCGGCCAGCATCTGGCGCAGCGCGATCGACCGGCCGGCCCGGCAGGCCACCGGCTGGTCAGGGTGTTGGTGGGCGAGGAAAGGCAGCAACGCGGACGACCGGGCGCACGGCAGGAGCGGCTGGCGCTAACGCGTGCGATGCGCCTGGATGTGCCGCGCCAGGCTGCGCAGCGACGAGAAGATGCGCGCGTTGTTCTCGTCGTCGGCGCGCAGCTGCAGCCCGTAGCGCTTGGAGACCACCAGCGCGATCTCGAGGATGTCGATCGAATCGAGGCCGAGGCCGTCCTCGTACAGCGGCGCCGCGGCGTCGATCTCGTCGGCGCTCATCTCCAGGTTCAGCGCCTCGACGCACAGCTGCGCGAGCTCGCGCTCGAAGGCGGCATCGAGGGGCGATGCCTGCCCGGACGCAGGGCCGGTCGAAGGAGGGGTTGCTGACAGGTCGGTCATTCTGGAATTCGCGTACCCGTACCGGGTTGACCACCGATTGTAGCGAGAAACGATCGCGCCGGCCTGCGGGCACGAGCGGGGCGCCCCCGGCCTGGCGTCGCCTCGGCCTGCGGCCGTGACGAGTGCGCCGCGCCGCCCATCCGCGCATAATCGAAACCCCGCAGACCGATCTGCACGGAGAGCCGCCACGCCGCGGCGCCAGATGCCATGAGAGCGAACAACATCCTGGACACCATCGGCCGCACCCCGCACGTGCGCATCAACCGGCTCTTCGGCGACACCCATCAGGTGTGGGTGAAATGCGAGCGCGCCAACCCCGGCGCCTCGATCAAGGACCGCATCGCGCTGTCGATGATCGAGGACGCCGAGCGCAGCGGCAAGCTCGGTCCGGGCGGCACGATCATCGAGCCGACCTCCGGCAACACCGGCATCGGCCTGGCCATGGTGGCCGCGGTCAAGGGCTACAAGCTGGTGCTGGTGATGCCCGACAGCATGTCGATCGAGCGCCGGCGCCTCATGCTCGCCTACGGCGCCACCTTCGTGCTGTCACCGCGCGAGAAGGGCATGCAGGGCGCGGTCGATGCGGCGCTCGAGCTGGCGCGCCAGACACCCGGCGCCTGGGTGCCCCAGCAGTTCGACAACCCGGCCAACGTCGAGGTGCACGCCCGCACCACGGCCAGCGAGATCCTCGCCGACTTCCCGGACGGCATCGACTACCTGATCACCGGCGTGGGCACCGGCGGGCACATCACCGGCTGCGCGCAGGTGCTGAAGAAAGCCTGGCCGAAGCTGCGGGTGTTCGCCGTCGAGCCCGCCGAGTCGCCCATCATCTCGGGCGGCAAGCCCGGCCCGCACGCGATCCAGGGGCTGGGCGCGAACTTCATCCCGAGCATCCTCGAGACGGCGCTGCTCGACGGCGTGATCACGGTCGACGCCGAGGCCGCGCGCGAGATGGCACGCCGCTCGGCACGCGAGGAAGGGCTGCTGGTGGGCATCTCCTCGGGGGCGGCGCTGGCGGCGGTGGCACGCAAGCTGCCCGAGATCGCTCCCGGCAGCGTGGTGATGACCTTCAACTACGACACGGGCGAGCGCTACCTCTCGGTGGCGGGGTTCCTGCCCGATCAGGCGACGTGACCGCCCGCCTGGCCGCGCTGGCCCTGAGCCTGGCGCTGGCCGGCTGCGCCGGCTGGGGCGTGCGCGATCCGGTCAGCGTCAACGTGGTGGGCATCGAGCCCATCCAGGGCGAAAGCATGGAGACGCGTTTCGACCTGAAGCTGCGCGTGCAGAACCCCGGCGAGACGCCGATCGAGTACGACGGGGTCTACGTCGAGCTCGAGGTGCGCGGCGACAGGCTGGCCAGCGGCGTCAGCGACCGCAAGGGCGTGGTGCCGCGCTTCGGCGAGACGGTGATCGTGGTGCCGATGAGCGCGCCCGTGGGCGCGATGATCCGCCAGGTGATCGGGCTCGTCACCGGTGATAATGTACGGATCGACTATCGGCTGCGCGGACGGCTCGCCGGTCCCGGCCTGGCGGACCACCGCTTCCACTCGAAGGGCGAGCTGCAGCTTCCGGTGGGTTTTCTCGACGCACGGAAGTAGACGCCGGTCAAACCTTCGTCGCTCTCTCGTGCCACACTGGCGGTTGTCCGCGTGCCCGACGTGCCGCGTGACGATCCCCTGGACGGCCTTTCGATTGCACTTCGCATGCAGGAGATTTCGCGATGACTTCGACTCCGCCCCGCGCCTCCCGTTCCTCCAAATCGGCCCCTGCCGCCGCGCCGCGCACGCGCGCAGGCGCGCTCGCCACCGATGTCGGCGCTGCGCCGCCCTCGCCCGCTCCCGAACCCGGCCACCCCGCTCTTCCTGCTCTCAGCGATCCCGTGCGCCAGCAATGGGTCGCCGAAGCCGCGTATTTCATCGCTGAGCGCCGCGGTTTCCTCGGCGGCTCGCCCGAGGACGACTGGTCCCAGGCCGAGGTCCAGATCGACCGGATGCTGGCCGGACCGCCTCATTGAGGTGAACCCCTTCCTGCCGGGCCTGGCGCGTCACTGACATGCACACGGACGGCATCGACCAGCCCGCGGCCCGGGACGTCCGCTTCGTCAGCGCCCTCACCCGGGCCACCTTTGCCGTGCTGCTGGCCGGCGGGCGCGGCAGCCGGCTGCGCCAGCTCACCAGCTGGCGCGCCAAGCCGGCCGTGCCCTTCGGCGGCAAGTTCCGCATCGTCGACTTCACCCTGTCGAACTGCGTGAACTCGGGAGTGCGGCGGGTGGCGGTGGCCACGCAGTACAAGGCGCACAGCCTGATCCGGCACATCCAGCGCGGCTGGAGCTTCCTCGAGGGACGCTTCGACGAGTTCATCGACATCCTGCCCGCGGCCCAGCAGATCGACGAGACCTCCTGGTACCAGGGCACGGCCGATGCCGTCTACCAGAACCTGAACGTCATCCGGCGCAGCCGCCCCGAGTTCGTGCTCGTGGTGTCGGGCGATCACATCTACAAGATGGACTACGGCCGCATGATCGCGCAGCACGTCAGCCGCGGCGCCGAGCTGAGCGTGGCCTGCGCCGAGATCCCGCTCGAGAGTGCGAGCCAGTTCGGCGTGATGGGCGTCGACGAGCAGGACCGCATCGTGCGCTTCACCGAGAAGCCGGCGCGGCCCGATCCCCTGCCCGGCAACCCCGGCATGGCGCTGGCCAGCATGGGCGTGTACGTGTTCGACACCGCCTTCCTGTTCGAGCAACTGCTGCGCGACGCGCGCGACCCGTCCTCGAGCCACGACTTCGGCAAGGACGTCATCCCGCACTGCGTGGCGCATCATCGCGTCCATGCGCACCGCTTCGCCGACAGCTGCGTGGGCACGCCCGCAGGGGCGCGCCCCTACTGGCGCGACGTCGGCACGGTCGACGCCTACTGGGAAGCCAACATGGAGCTGACCAAGGTCACGCCGGAGCTGAACATGTACGACCGCGAGTGGCCGATCTGGACCCACCAGGAGCAGCTGCCGCCGGCCAAGTTCGTGTTCGACGACGACACGCGGCGCGGCATGGCGGTCGATTCGCTGGTGTCCGGCGGCACGGTGATCAGCGGCGCCGCCATCCGCCGCTCGCTGATCTTCTCGGGCGTGCGCGCCAACAGCTACTCGCTGATCGAGGACTCGGTGGTCCTGCCGGAAGTGGAGATCGGCCGCCACGTGGTGCTGCGACATTGCGTGATCGACAAGGGCGTGGTCATTCCCGAGGGCATGCGCATCGGCGTCGACCCGGCCGACGACCGCCAGCGCTTCCACGTCACCGAGCGGGGCATCACGCTGGTCACGCCCGACATGCTCGGACAGGCCCTGCACCGCATCGCCTGATCGATCCCATGGCCGACGGCCTCGACCTGGTCCTCGTGTGGCACATGCACCAGCCGGATTACCGGCTGGCCGGGCCCGGTGGCGAGCCGCGCTTCGTGCTGCCGTGGACCTACCTGCACGCGATCAAGGACTACAGCGACATGGCCGCGCATCTCGAGCGGCATCCCCGGATGCGCGCGGTGGTCAACTTCGTGCCGGTGCTGCTCGACCAGCTCGAGGATTACGCCGCGCAGTGCGCCACCGGCGCGCTGCGCGATCCGCTGCTGCAGTGCCTGGCGCATCCCGACCTCGGCGCGCTGTCGCCGGCCGAGCGCAACGCGCTCACCAACGCTTGCTTCCGCAGCAACCACGAGACGATGCTGCGGCCGTACCCGCAGTACCTGCGGCTGCACGAGCTGTACCGGCAGGCAGCCGCCGACGGCGAGACCGGGCTGATGTACCTGTCGGGCGACTACTTCTCCGAGCTGGTCACCTGGTACCACCTGGTGTGGTGCGGCGAGAGCGAGCGGCGCCAGCGCGCGCCCATCGCGCAGCTGCTCTCGAAGGGATCCGGCTTCGACCTGGCCGATCGCCGCCTGCTGCTGGCGCAGATCGGCGAGATCCTGGGCGGGCTCATCCCGCGCTACGCGGCGCTGGCGCGCGACGGACGCATCGAGCTGTCGACCACCCCCAACACCCATCCGCTGGCGCCGCTGCTGCTCGACCTGGCGAGCGCGCGCCAGTCGCAGCCCGACGCCCTGCTGCCGCACGCCGGCGCCTATCCCGGCGGACGGACGCGCCTGGCCGCTCAGATCGCCGCCGCGCGCGCCAGCCACGCGCGCCGCTTCGGCGCGCCGCCGGCCGGCATGTGGCCGGCCGAGGGCGCAGTGTCCGACGGCGTGGTGGCGCTGCTCGGCGAGGCCGGCTGTCGCTGGGCCGCCAGCAGCGAATCGGTGCTGGCCAACAGCCTCGGGCTGGCCGGCGAGGCGTTCGCCGCCGAGCGGGCGCGCCACCTCTATCGCGCCTGGCGGGTCGACGGCCACGCGCCGGCGCTGTTCTTCCGCGACGAGCCGCTGTCCGACGGCATCGGCTTCGAATACGCCAAGTGGTACGGCAGCGACGCCGCCGCCGACTTCGTCGCCCGGCTCGAGCGCATCGCCGCCGAGGCGCCCGAAGGCGAGCGCCCGCTGGTCAGCGTCATCCTCGATGGCGAGAACGCCTGGGAGTCCTATCCCTACAACGGCTACTACTTCCTCGACCACCTCTACGAAGCGCTCTGCAATCACCCGACGATCCGCACCACCACCTTCGCCGAGTGGCTCGACGGCCAGCATGCGCCGCCGGCCGCGCTGACCGCGCTGAAGGCCGGCAGCTGGGTCTACGGCACGCTGTCGACCTGGATCGGGGAGCCCGAGAAGAACCGCGCCTGGGACCTGCTGTGCACCGCCAAGCAGTGCTTCGACCGTGCCGTGCAGGGCGGACGGCTGGACGAGGCGCAGCGCACGGCGGCCACCGCGCAGCTGGCGCGCTGCGAAAGCTCGGACTGGTTCTGGTGGTTCGGTCCGCACAATCCGCGCGCCAGCGTGGAGACCTTCGACCGGCTGTTCCGCGCCAATCTCGCGCGCCTGTACACTCTGCTCGGGCTGGCGCCGCCGGCGATCCTCGACACGCCGATCAGCCACGGCGGCGGCAGTGCCGAGCAAGCCGGCACCATGCGCCGCGCCACTTGACAGGATCATGCCCGGTACGCCCTTCTCGCTCGAAGTCATCCCCCAGGTGCCGCAGCGGCTGGCCCGCCTGCACGAGCTGGCCAACGACCTGTGGTACAGCTGGGACCGTCCCACCCGTACCCTGTTCGCGCGCCTGCACCCCGCGCTGTGGCGCCACACCGGCCACCGCCCGAAGTCGTTCCTCAAGCGGGTGTCGCAGGCCAAGCTCGAGGCGGCCGCCGGCGACCGCGTGTTCCTCAACGCCTATCACCGCGTGCTCTCGGCCTACGATACCTACCTGGCGCAGGCGCCGCGTCTGCGCCTGTCGGAGCGGCCGTTCTCCGAGGAGCTGATCGCCTACTTCTGCGCCGAGTTCGGCCTGCACGAGAGCCTGCCCATCTATTCCGGCGGCCTGGGCATCCTCGCCGGCGACCACTGCAAGTCGGCCAGCGACCTCGGCCTGCCCTTCGTCGGCGTCGGGCTGCTGTACCGCCAGGGCTATTTCTTCCAGACCATCGACAGCGCCGGCAACCAGAACGCGCAATACGTCGACTCCGACTTCGACGACCTGCCGGTCTCGCCGGTGCTGCGGGAAGACGGCAGCGAGCTGCACGTGGCGGTCCCGCTGCCGGGGCGCGAGGTGGCGCTCAAGATCTGGCAGGCGCGCATCGGCCGCGTGCGCCTGCTGCTGCTCGACACCAGCCTGCCCGAGAACGACGAGGCCGACCGCGAGATCGCGCACCGGCTCTACGGCGGCGACCGGCAGACGCGCATCGAGCAGGAGCTGGTGCTCGGGGTGGGCGGCGTGCGCGCGCTCGCCGCCCTCGGCCTGGCCCCGACCGTGTGGCACGTCAACGAGGGCCACGCGGCCTTCCTGGTGCTCGAGCGCCTGCGCACGCTGGTCGCGGGCGGGCTCGACTTCGCGCAGGCGCTCGAGGCGACGGCCGCCAACACGGTGTTCACCACGCACACCGCGGTGCCGGCCGGCCACGACCATTTCTCCGAGGAGATGTTCCACCGCTACCTCGACGGCTGGGCGCCGCAGCTGGGCATCTCCGCCGAGCAGCTGATCGACCTCGGGCGCACGCCTGGCGCGAGCGAATTCAACATGACCACCCTGGCGGTGCGCGGCTCGCGCTTCCAGAACGGCGTGTCGGCGATCCACGGGAACGTCTCGGCACGCATCTGCGCGCACCTGTGGCCGCAGATCGAGCCGCAGGACAACCCCGTCTCGCACATCACCAATGGCGTGCACGCGCCCACCTTCCTCGCGCTCGACTGGTACGACCTGTTCGATCGCCATCTCGGCTACGGCTGGGAGCAGCGCTTCACCGATCCGGCCTGCTGGGAAGGCATCCGGGAGATCCCCGACCAGCAGTTCTGGGCAGTGCGCCAGTCGCTCAAGTCGCAGCTGTTCCACCTGCTGCGCGACCGCCTGGCCGCGCAGCAGGCGCGCAACCACGGCTCGGCAGCGCATCTCGACCGGCTGCTGCGGCTGGCCGATCCGGCCAACCCGCGCGCGCTCACCATCGGCTTCGGGCGCCGCTTCGCCACCTACAAGCGGGCCACCCTGATCTTCGACGATCTCGACTGGCTGCGCGGGATCGTCTGCGACGCGCAGCGCCCGGTGCTGATCCTGTTCGCCGGCAAGGCACATCCGGCCGACCAGCCCGGCCAGGACCTCATCCGGCGCATCGCCGAGGTGGCGCGCATGCCCGAGTTCGAAGGCCGGGTGCTGCTGCTCGAGGGCTACGACCTGCGCCTGGGCCGGCGCATGGTCTCGGGCGTGGACGTATGGCTGAACAATCCCATCTACCCGCTGGAGGCTTCGGGCACCTCGGGCATGAAGGCCGCCATGAACGGGGTGATCAACCTCTCGGTGCTCGACGGCTGGTGGGCGGAGGGCTACGATGGCAGCAACGGCTGGGCGATCAAGCCGGTGGCCGACCCCGATCCGGCAGGGCGCGATCGCGAAGAGGCGCGCGCCCTCTACGAGATCCTGCAGGATTCGGTGGTGCCGCTGTTCCACGAGGTGGGGCCGCTGGGCTACTCGCCGGGCTGGGTGGCGATGGCCAAGCGCTCGATGATGAGCATCATGCCGCGCTTCAACACCGAGCGCATGGTGCGCGAGTACGTCGAGCAGCTGTACCGGCCGGCGAGCGCGCAATGGCACCGCTACGCCGCCGACGGCTTCGGCGCGGCGCGCGCGCTCACGCTGTGGAAGCAGCGCATCCGCGAGCACTGGGACGGCGTGCGCGCACGCCGCCTCGACCGGGCGCCCGGGCGCATCGCCTTCGGCGACGCCCTGCGCTTCGAGCTGGCCGTGGGCATCGACGGGCTCGAGCCGTCCGACCTGCGCGTCGAGCTGCTCTTCGGCCGCCCCACCGACGGCGCCGACACGCGCCGCCACAAGCGTTTCGAGCTGCGCTGGGAGCGCCGCATCGAGGGCGGCGAAGGCAACGAGCACCTGTACGCGATCGAGCTTCGCCCCGAGATGTGCGGCAAGATCGACTATCGCTTCCGCGTCTACCCCCACCACGAGCTGCTCACCCATCCCTATGAAATGGGGATGATGCTGTGGCTGTGAGCGGGGGCGGCCTGCGCGTCCTCTTCGCCACCTCCGAGATCGCCCCCTGGGTCAAGACGGGCGGCCTCGGCGACGTGAGCGCAGCGCTGCCCGCGGCGCTGGCCGCCGAGGGGCTCGAGGTGCGCGTGCTGGTGCCGGCTTACCCGGCGCTGCTCGCGGCGTTCCCCGAGCGCCGGCCGCTGGCGCGTATCGAGCATCCGGCCGGCGCGCTGCGCCCGGCGCTGCTCTCGCAGCCGGCCGCGGCGGGCGGGCCGCCGCTGCTGCTGCTGGAATCGGCCGAGGACTACCGGCGCCCGGGCGGCCCCTACCAGGACCGCGGCGGGCGCGACTGGACCGACAACGCGCTGCGCTTCGGCCTGCTCTCGAAGGCGGCCGCCCTGCTGGCCAGCACCGATACGCCGCTCGACTGGCAGCCCGACGTGCTCCACTGCAACGACTGGCAGACGGGGCTCGCACCGGCCTACCTGCGCTATCGCCTGCGTCCCCGTGCGGCCACCGTGATGACCATCCACAACCTGGCCTTCCAGGGCGTGTTCGAGCCCGCGCTGCTCGCCGCGCTCGACCTGCCGGCGAGCGCCATGGCCATCGACGGCGTGGAGTTCCACGGCCGCATCTCCTTCCTCAAGGCCGGCCTGCAGCACTGCGACCGCATCACCACCGTCAGCCCGACCTATGCGCGCGAGATCTGCGAGCCGGCCCACGGCGCCGGCCTCGACGGGCTGCTGCGCTGGCGCCGGGAGCGCAGCGCGGCCGATCTCACCGGCATCCTCAACGGCATCGACACCGGCGAGTGGAACCCGGCCACCGACGCATCGATCGCCGCCCGCTACTCGATCGACACGCTCGAGGCCAAGGCCGTGAACCGCCGCGCGCTGGCCGGGCGCCTCGGCATCGACGCGCCACCCGACACGCCGATCCTGGGCATGGTGAGCCGCATGACCCTGCAGAAGGGCACCGACCTGGTGCTGGCGGCCGCCGAGGCGCTCGTCGCCAGCGGCGCGCGGCTGGCGGTGCTGGGCTCCGGCGAGCCCGCGATGGAAGAGGCGTGGCGCGAGCTGGCCGCAGCGCATCGCGGGCGCATCGGCGTGCGCATCGGCTTCGACGATGTGCTGGCCCATCTGGTGGAAGCCGGCGCCGACCTGTTCCTCATGCCCTCGCGCTTCGAGCCCTGCGGGCTGAACCAGATGTACAGCCTCGCCTACGGCACGCCGCCGGTGGTGCACGCCACCGGCGGCCTGGCCGACACGGTGGTCGACTGCAACGCAAGCACGCGCACCGCGGGCACGGCCAACGGCTTCAGCTTCACCGGAGCGAGCGTGCCCGGCCTGCTGGCCGCGGTCGCGCGCGCGATCGAGGCCTGGCGCGACCCGCCGCTGTGGCGCGAGCTGCAGCGCAACGGCATGGCGCGCGACTGGGGCTGGAGCACGGCAGCGCGCCGCTACGCGCAGCTGTACCGGTCCCTGCGGCCCGGCGACGCGTGAGCGGAGCGCTCACGACGGCGGGAAGACCCGCACCGGCTCGCTGCGGTACAGCTCGGGGAACAGGCGCGCGAGGTCGTCGATCTTCGGCAGGTCGTTGATGACGATGTAGGGATTGCGCGGATGGCGAAGGAGGAAGTCCTGGTGCTCGTCCTCCGCCGGGTAGAAGCTGCGGTCCGGCTCGATCCGGGTCACGATCGGGGCGCGGAACACGTGCGCCTGCTCGAGCTGGGCGATGTAGGCGCGGGCGATGCGCGCCTGCTCCGCGTTCACGGGAAAGATCGCCGAGCGGTACTGGGTGCCGACGTCGGGCCCTTGCCGGTCGAGCTGGGTCGGGTCGTGCGCCACCGAGAAATAGATCTGCAGGATGCGCGCGTAGCTGATGCGGCGCGGATCGAAGGTGATCCGCACCGACTCGGCGTGCCCGGTGCGCCCGCTCGCCACGGTCTCGTAGACGGCCGTCGCGCGGTCGCCGCCGGCATAGCCCGAGACGGCGCCGGTCACGCCCTGCACGTGCTGGAAGACGCCCTGCACGCCCCAGAAGCAGCCGCCGGCAAGCACCGCGGTTTCGCTGGCGGCGGGCGCCGTGGCCGGTTCGTCCGAGGCGAACGGCGGGATCGCGCGCGCCTCGCCGGCGCCCGATGCGGGCAGCGCGAGCCCGAGGCCGATGCCGGCTGCCAGCAGCGTCGCCGCCAGCAGGACGCGGCGCCGTTGCCGGCGTGTCGTGACAGCCGATGGAGAGTGGTTCGAGGCATTCATGGTGCGCTCCGATATCGGCCGGGAGATCAGCCGAAAGTGAAGGCATAGGCCTGCACGCCGGGATCGAGGAAGCGGATCTCGAACGTGCGGTCGACGATCGGGCCATCCTGCCGGACGAGCTGGTACAGCCGCTGGCCGTCCACGATGCCGCGTCCCCGCGCATCGACATCGCTGCCATGGCTGTCGCCGGGCGGCGCGCCGTCGAGGGTGATGCGGAACCGCACCGGCTTGCCGCCGGGGGCGGGGCCGAGGAGAGCATCGCCGGCTGTTGCACCATCGACGGCTGCATTGCCGGCCGTAACGCCGGCCGATCGCCCGGCGTCGCAGCACCCGGTTGCGATACACGCGCACCGAGAGAGACCAGCGGCCGGGCCAGCCGTTCGGCCAGGCCCGGAAAGAGCAGCGCAGCGCCGAATACCGCCAGCAAGACGATGGCGGCGCCGCGGCCGAATCGATTGGTTTCGACCGCCCAGCCGCCGGCCACTGCGGCCAGCGTACCCACGATCGCGAAGGTCAACGCCATGCCGGCCAGCATCGGCAGCACGCTGCGCGCGAACGACTGACCGACACGCGCGAACACGAAGGGCAGCACGGGCAGGACGCATGGGCTGACGATGGTCAGCACACCGCCGAGATACGCCAGCGCGAAGAGCAGCATAGTAGGGCCTGTTCACCTCAGCGTGGGCCACCGTCTTCCTCGCGTCGGGCTTGCCCCCTGCCCCACCATGGGCTTCCGCGGCGCACGAATTCCACAAAAGCGGTACGGTTTTTCGGCTTTCCTTCCTTGATGCAAATCAAGGAGATTCACCGCCTCAAAGTTCTAAATTGGTATTGCGGTACCGTAATACCGTAATTGACCTTCGAGGAGGACTCATGACACACCAGAGCCAGGCAGAGCGCGAAGCGCAACTCGGCGCGATTCTGGAGCGCTGCAACGACCTTCGCCTGTCGCCGGTACCCAAGGAAGGATCGCTTCCCGAAGGCTACACCGGCACGCTAGGCCACTTCCCCGTCTACTTTCCGGAGGAGATCGCGCACGCCTGCGGCCTGCTGCCGGTGAACATCCTGGGCGGCGGCAACAAGCTCGAGATGAAGCACGCCGATGCGCACATGGGCTCGTTCATCTGCTCGATCTGCCGCTCCACCGCGGAAATGGGCCTGAACGGCTCGCTGTCCGGGCTCACGGGCTTCGTGACCCATCCGATCTGCGACGCGGCCAAGCATCTGGGCGGCATCTGGGCGCGCAACTTCCCGGAGCAGCTCGCGCAGATCCTGTACCTGCCGCAGAACCCCAACACGCCCGGGGCGGTGAGCTACGTGGCCGCCGAGTACCAGCGCCTGCGCGGCGAGTTCGAGAAGAAGGCCGGCCACACGGTCGACGACGCCGCGCTCAGCCGCAGCATCCGCATCTACAACCGCAACCGGCAGCTGCTGCGCGAGCTGTACGCCATTCGCCGCGACGAGCCGTGGAAGCTCAGCTGCACCGAGGGTTACCTGCTGCTGCGCGCGCGCACCCGCATCCCCTGCGAAGAGCACAACGCGCTGCTCGAGGCGGCCCTGCCGCTGATCCGGGCGCGCGATCGTGCCGCGCAGGACAAGCCGCGCGTGGTGTTCGTGGGGGGCTTCTGCGAGCAGCCCCCGCTGGAGATGCTCGAAGCCATCGACGACGCCTGCTATGTCGTCGAAGACGACCTGCTGATCGGGCTGCGCTGGATCACCTCGGATGTCCCGGAGACCGGCGACCCGATCCGCGCGCTCGCCGAGAGCTTCGTCGATCGCTCGGCTGCCAGCCCCGTGCAGCACGACGAGCGCAAGAGCAAGGAAGGCTACCTGATGGAGATGATCGAGAGCTCGCGCGCCGAGGCTGCGATCGTCACCGCCGCCAAGTTCTGCGAACCCGGCCTGGACGAGCAGGTGGCCTGGTCCAAGCACCTCGACGAAGTCGGCATCCAGTACCTCGTGCTCGAGTTCGAGGAAAAGATGACCTCCTTCGAACAGATGGCGATGCAGCTCGAAACCTTCGCCGAATCCCTCCTGTTCTCCATCGCCTGAGCGGAGCCCGACCATGACGACCGAAACCCCCGCCAAGCCGGGCGCCGCCGCAGCCGCCGACGCACCCGGCGAATTCAACGCCCACCTGGAAGGCCAGCAACTCTTCAAGGCCTGGTACTCCGGCCTCGAGCAGGCCCGTGCGCGCGGCCAGAACGTCGCGAACGTGTTCGTGATGGGCAATGCCGTGGAGATCCTGCGCGCCTTCGACTTCCAGCTGGTGTTCCCCGAGATCAACTCGCTGCAGACGGGCGTGCGCAAGGTCTCCGAGGAGTACCTGCGCGACTCGGAAGACTACGGCTACTCGCCCGACGTGTGCTCGTACGTGAAGGCCGACGTGGGCCTGATCCTGCGCGAGCAGAAGCACCCGTCGGGCACGATCCCGAAGGCCGACATCGCGATCACCTCGAACATGTGCAGCACGTTCATCAAGTGGGGCGAGATCTGGGAGCGCATGCTCAAGACGCCCACCTTCACGCTCGACCTGCCCGGCCAGCGCAGTGCCAACTGGCAGGTGCGCCAGGGCGACGCGCAGCACATGGCCGACACGAAGTGGGTCGAAGCCCAGTTCCGCGACCTGATCTCGCGCTGCGAGAAGATCACCGGCAAGCGCTTCGACATGGACCGCCTCGCCGAGGTCGAGGACCGCGTCAACCGCATGGTGGCGCACTGGAACAACGTGATGGCGTTCAACCGCACGTGCCCGGCGCCCTACAACGCGATGCTCGACGGGCTGACCTACATCGGGATCATGAACGTGTACCGCGGCACCGACGAGGGCGTGGAGTTCATGCGCCGGCTCGAGGAATCGCTGCGCGCCAAGGTCGCGCGCGGCGAGGGCCGCGTGGCCGAGGAACGCTTCCGGCTGCTGTTCTCGGGCACCCCCTGCTACGTGTCGATGCGCCGCCTGGTCGAGCTGTTCGAGAGCTGGGGCGGGGTGTTCGCGTACTCGGACTACCTCACCTTCGCCGCCGGCGGCATGGACGCGGCCGAGATGGTGTACGACACGTCGCGCCCGCTCGAAAGCCTGGCCGAGATCACCGCGATGGCGGCCCAGCGCGGCCTTTCCAACCAGTTCTTCGCGCACGAGCGCCTGGCCCAGCAGATCAAGGACTACGACGTCGACGGCATCGTCTTCCACGGCATCAAGAGCTGCCGCTTCGTGTCCTCGGGCATGGCCGACACGCGCAACTACCTGAACCAGCGCCTGAACATCCCGAGCCTGTACATCGAGTCGGACCTCATCGATCCGCGCTACTGGTCCGATGCGCAGATCAAGAACCGGGTCGACGCCTTCTTCGAGTCGCTGCAGCAGCGCGGCGGCACGCCGCCGGCACCTGGCGGCAAGCACTCATCCACACCGATCGGGAGCCACTCATGAGATACACAGGCGGAGTCGACGTCGGGTCCACCCAGACCAAGGCGGTGATCATCGACGAGAACGGGAAAGTGGTCGGGCGCGCGCTGCTCGACATGGAAACCAGCATGATCACGGTGGCGCAGGACGCCTTCAAGGCGGCCCTGGCCGATGCCGGCATCACCGAGGACCAGGTGGTGCGCGTGGCCGGCACGGGCTACGGACGCTACAACGTCTCGTTCGGCCACGAGCAGGTCACCGAGATCAGCTGCCATGCGCGCGGCGCCGTGGCGCTGTTTCCCAACACGCGCACGGTGATCGACATCGGCGGTCAGGACACCAAGGCGATCGCGGTCAAGCCCGATGGCCAGGTGGCCGACTTCACCATGAACGACAAGTGCGCCGCGGGCACGGGCCGCTTCCTGGGTGCGGCCTCTTACGCGCTCGAGATGTCGCTCGGCGAGCTCGGACCCCTGTCGCTGAAGTCGCAGAACCCGGTGCGCATCACCACCACCTGCACGGTGTTCGCCGAGTCCGAGATCATCAGCCACCTCGCCAAGGGCATCCTCCCCGAGGACGTGCTGATGGGCGTGCACCAGGCCATCACCAGCCGCTGTGTGTCGCTGGCGCGCCGCGTCGGCATTCATTCCGAGGTGACCTTCACCGGCGGGGTGAGCCGCAACGTGGCCATGGTGAAGCTGATCGAGGAGGCCGTGGGCATGAAGATCAATGTCAGCCCCGACGCCCACTTCTGCGGCGCGCTCGGCGCAGCGCTGGTCGCCCGCGAGCACGCCTTCGGAACCCCGGCCGAGCCGGCTGCCGCGCTGGCCTAGGAGACTCATATGCTGAACGTTGTTGGCCTCGACATCGGATCGACCTACACCAAGGCGATCGCGATCAACAGTGACCGCAAGGTGGTGGGCACCGCGGTGCGGCGTACCGGCTTCAAGCTGGCGCAAGCTTCCGAAGCGGTGTTCGAAGACCTGCTGAAGAACTGCAACCTGGAGCGCTCCGACGTCACCTACGTGGGCGCCACCGGCTACGGCCGCTACACCGTGCCGTTTCGCCACGCGCAGATCACCGAGCTGACCGCCCACGCCCAGGCGGCGGTGCACCTGTTCCCGGACACGCGCACCATCCTCGACATCGGCGGCCAGGACATCAAGGCGATCAAGGTCGACGGCGAGGGTCGCGTGAAGGCGTTCCGCCTGAACGACAAGTGCGCCGCCGGCACCGGAGCCTTCCTCGAGAAGACCGCACGCTACCTCGGCCTGACCACCGACGACATCGGCCCGTACGCGATGCGCTCGACCTCGCCCAAGGCGATCAGCAGCGTGTGCGCGGTGTTCGCCGAGTCGGAGGTGATCAACCACCTGTCCAACGGCATCCCGGCCGAGGACATCATGATGGGTGCCATGGTCTCGCTCGGCGGGCGCGCGGTCCAGCTGATGCGCCGCGTCGGCCTCGAACCCGGTTACATGCTCACCGGCGGCATGACGCGCAACGTCGCCATGGTCACGGCGCTCGAGAAGGCGCTCGGCGCGGAGTTCCACGTCGCTCCCAACGGCCTGGGCCAGCTCAACGGCGCCTACGGCGCAGCCTACCTGGGCCTGCGCCGGGTCGAGAAGCTGCTGGCCGAGGGCAAGCCGATTCCGCCGACGGCCGCCCAGCAGGGCGAGTCCGAGAAGAAGACGGTGCGGCGCTGGTCCGCGATGGCGCTCTCGCGCAAGCGTGCCGAGTCCGCCAGCGAGGGCGGCGAATGCCCGGTGGCCAGCAAGCCATCCGTCGGTCAACCCCCGGCACGGGCGAACGACCCCGCGCCGGCGCAGGCGGCCTCGGCCGCGTGAGCGATCAGGGCGGCGGCGCGCCGGACGCGCCCCGCCGCGGCCCCGTCGCAGACTCCAGGAGATCGAGATGACCCATGTGGTGACCGAAGCCTGCATCAACTGCAAGCACACCGATTGCGTCCAGGCCTGCCCCGTCGATGCCTTCCACGCGGGACCGAACTTCCTGGTGATCAACCCCGACGTGTGCATCGACTGCGGCGCGTGCATCCCCGAGTGCCCGGTCGAGGCGATCTACACCGAGGCCGATGTGCCCGCGGCGATGCAGGAGTACGTCGCCCTGAACGCCGAGCTGTCGGGTGACTGGCCGGTGATCAACCGCAAGGAAGACGCGCTGCCGGAAGCCGCCCACTGGGCCACCGTGGCCGACAAGCGCGCCGAGCTCAAGCACCCCTGAGACGTATGAAGGAAACGCCATGGAACCGATCAACGACTACATGATGAAAGACCACCGCGACTGCGACGGAATCTTCGAGCGCGCTCGCGATGCCGCCGACGCCGGCGACTGGGACGCCGCCGCCCGCGCAGCAGGCACCTTCCTCGCCCGAATCGAGCGCCACATCGAGCTGGAGGAAGACCTGCTCTTCCCGGCCTTCGAGGAGAGCTCGGGCACGTCCGTCGGCGGGCCGACCGAGACCATGCGCAGCGAGCACGTCCAGATGCGCCCCCTGTTCGAGCAGATGCGCGCCGCCCTCGAGGCGAAGAATGCGCGGCAGTACGGCGAGGCCGCGCAGGCGCTGCACGAGATCCTCATGCAGCACAACATGAAGGAAGAGCAGATGATGTACCCGATGCTCGACCAGTCGCTCGGCGACGACGGCGCGCAGCGCATGGTGGCGCGCCTGCGCGAGCGGGCGCTGCCTGAGACGGCTTGAGGACGCGCGCGCCCTCTTCCGGCCTTCTTCCTTCGGCTTCGGCTTCGGCTTCGGCGCTTGGCGCGGTCGCGGCAGTCGGCGGGCGGCCGGGCCCAGGGGGCCGCGGCCGCTGGGCACGGCGGTCGGTGCTGCGCACCGACTCCCCTCCGCTGCTCGCCTCGGGGTCGTGCGGCGCAACTCGCTGCGCTCACTACGTTCGCTTCGCTCAGACAGGGCGCCGCAAGTCAGAAGCACGAAGCGCGCTGCGCGCGCCGACCCCGAGACTGCGCTGCTCGGCGCCGCACACAGCGCCGCAACCCCCTGGGCCCGGCCGCCCGCCGACTGCCGCTCGGGCACCATGGGTGGTGTTCGGGCCGAAGGAGGAATCGGTACTCGCAGCGCGGATGAGTGCGCCGCTAGAAGCGCAGACGAGTGCGGTGTTCGCGGCAACGACGGAGTCGACGCTCGCGTGAAGCACGGCGTTCGCGCGCATCGGCACGACCCAGGCACCGGGGCCGTTGCCTGCGCAGGCCGCCACGGTATCGGCAAAGGCGCGGGCCGCCCGGGGCCGGCGCGCCTGTGCGCAGCCGAGAAGCGCAGCAGCACCGGCGGCGCGCGCAGCGCGCTTCGTGCTTCATTCTCGCGGCGCCCTGTCTGAGCGCAGCTCGCGTAGCGAGCGCAGCGAGTTGCGCCGCGCCAGCCGGTGCTGGAGCATCGCAGGGAACCCCCCGCGCAGCGGGGGGCAAGCACCCGGTGCGCCGGCCCCGGGCGGCCCGCGCCTTTGCTCGCATAGACCGCCGCACGCGTCAACCGACGCGCGCGCAGACCGCGCCGAAGCGCGCTACTTCAGCGGGGCGTAGGCCGGCAGGACGGGCGCCTCGACGAGCAGCGGCCGGTCCATGCTCAGCGCGAGCAGGAACGCCACCAGCGCCTGCTTGTCCTCGGCGCTCAGCCCCAGCGGCTGCAGCAGCGGCGTCTTGTTGGGGACGCTGCCGCCGCCGCGGTCGTAGAAGTCGACCACCTCGGCCAGCGTGGCGAATGCGCCGTTGTGCATGTAGGGCGCCGTGTACTTCAGCTCGCGCAGGCCCGGCACGCGGAACTTGCCGATGTCGCGCGGATCGCGGGTGGCGTAGTAGCGGCCCGGATCGCGCAGCAGGGCCTCCTCGCCGGCTTCCGGCGCGCCGCTGCGCGCCTGGTGCCAGCGGCGCGTGATCTGGTGCAGCGCCGAGCTGCGGAAAGCGTCGGCCTCGGGCACGCCGGTGGCGTAGAACTGCTGGTCGGTGGCGAGCGCGCCGTTGTGGCAGCGGATGCACCCGGCACGCCCCTCGAACAGCGCGCGCCCGCGCAGCGCCTGCGCCGACAGCGCCGAGCGCTCGCCGGCCAGGTAGCGATCGAAGGGCACGCGCGCCGCATCGCTGACCGCCGTGCGCTCGAAGGCCGCGATGGCGCGCCAGGCATCGGCCAGGCGCGGCCACTCGGTGCCGAACACGGCGCGGAAGCGCTCGACGTATTCGGGCACGTGGCGCAGGCGCATCTCCATCATCGCCGCATCGCCGTTGCCCTCGACCGGGTTCTGCGCGGCGCCCGGCGCGTGCGCCTCGAGGTTGGGCGCCGAGCCGTCCCAGGCGAGGTGCCGGGCGTAGGCGGCGTTGAGCACCGAGGGCACGTTGCGCCACTGCTTGGTTCCCGGGTAGCCGCGCGACAGGCGCCCGCCCTCGGCCCAGCCCAGCTGCGGGAAATGGCAGCTCACGCACGGCGTGCTGCCGTCGCCCGAGAGCCGCCCGTCGAAGTACAGCAGGCGCCCGAGCGCGATCTTCTGCGGCGTGGCGGGATTGTCGGCCGGCGCCTGGACCGGCGGCAGGGAGGCCAGCGGCGGATACGGCGCGGCATCGGCAGGCGCGGCATCGGCAGGCGCCGCCGTCGCGCCCGTCGCCGCCGCATCCATCGTCGAGCCTGCCGCGACAGCTGCCTTCGCGCCGGAGCCGATTGCCGCAGGCGGCTCGGCGGCTGCCCGATGCTGCGGGGCCGCGGCGATGTTGCGCACCTCGAAGTCGGGCGGCTCGGGCGTCTCCACCCGCACCGGATCGCCGCTCATCGACAGCAGGAAGGCGACCAGCTGGCGCTTCTCGCGTGCATCCAGCCCGAGGGGACGCAGCTCGCTGCCGGGGCCTCCGCCGCGGTCGTAGAACTCGACCACGTCCTCCAGGCGGGCGAAGACGCCGCTGTGCATGTAGGGTGCGGTGTCGCGCAGGTTGCGCAGGCTCGGCGTGGCGAAGCGGCCGAGGTCTTCCTCGCGCCGGGTGACGGCGTAGCGTCCGAGGTCGGTGCGCGCCGACATGTAGTCGGGCACGCCCGCGCGCGCGTAGGCGCGCAGCATGGTGATGGAGCGCAGCGGATTGGCCAGCACGTCGGGATGCTCGGGCACGCCGAGCCGGTGGAAGCCGCCGTCCGAGGCCAGCGCTCCATCATGGCAGCGCACGCAGCCGGCCTTGCCGACGAACAGGGCCAACCCGGCCTTCTGGTTCGCGTCGAGCGCATCGCGCTGCCCGCCGAGGTAGCGATCGAGCGGCGCGGGCGCCGACACCAGCGTGGCGACGAAGGCGCCGATCGCCGCGAAGGCGCCCGCCGCGTCGGGGCCGGCCGCCTCGCCGGATATCGCGCGCCAGCGCCGCACGTATTCCGGCACCTGGCGCAGGCGCTCCTCGACGAGGCGCGCGTCGGCGTTCATGAAGTGCGCCGTGCCGACCATGCCGCGCGCCGCCTCGGCCAGCGCGCCGGCGCCCGGACCGCCCTCGCTCAGCGCGCCGTCCCAGCCGAGCCGACGGTGGAACACCGCATTCACCAGGCCCGGCGCGTTGCGGTAGTACTGCGTGCCGAGATAGCCGCGCGAGAGCGCCTCGCCGTCGGCCCAGCCGCGTGCGGGCAGGTGGCAGCTGGCGCAGGCGCGGCTCCAGTCGCCCGAGAGCCGGTTGTCGAAGAAGAGCTGGCGGCCCAACTCGGCCAGGTGCGCGTCGACCACGGGTGGGGCCGGCAGCGCGACGAGCCCCGGCGCCGCGGGCGGCGGCACCGGCGCGCCCGCCGTCTGCGGTGCCGCGCCCGCCGCAGCCGCCATCCCCCCGCACAGGGCCAGCGTCGCGAGGCGCTTCATCACGGCTGCTGCGCCACGCGTCGCGCGTCGGCGTGCCGCGACCACGCCCGATGCGGAAGGAGCCGCCTCACAGTGCCGCCTCGACCTCGGCGAACGCCGCATCGAGCGCCGCCACGATGCGGTCGATCTCGGGCGCCTGGATCACCAGTGCCGGCGACAGGATGATGTTCGGGCCGGAGCAGCGCACCATCGCGCCGTGGCGGTAGGCGGCCCGCGCGACGCGCGCCGGCACGTCGGCGGCGCGCGGGAACGGCGCCTTGGTCGCGCGATCGGCCACCATCTCGATGCACACCATCAGGCCCTTGCCGCGCACCTCGCCGATGGTGCGCCGGCGCGCTGCCAGCCCCTGCAGCGCCTCGATCAGGCGGGCGCCCTGCCTGGCGGCATTGCCGGCGATGTCCTCGCGCTCCAGGATGTCGAGCGTGGCCAGCGCCGCCGCCGCCGCCACCGGATGCGCACTGTAGGTGTAGCCGTGCGTGACCGATCCGATGGCCGGATCGGCGTCGTCGAAGGCCTCCTTCACCCGGCGCCCGATCGCCGTCGCCCCCAGCGGCACGTAGCCCGAGGAGATGCCCTTGGCCAGGCACATGAGGTCGGCCTGCACGCCCCACAGCCGCGTGCCGAACATCACGCCGGTGCGCCCGAACCCGGTGACCACCTCGTCGGCGATGAGCAGCACGCCGTGGCGATCGCACACCTCGCGCACCAGCGGCCAGTAGTTGGGCGGCGGCACGATGACGCCGCCGGCGCCCTGCACCGGCTCCGCGATGAACGCGGCCACCGTGTCGGGCCCCTGGAACTGGATCTCGCGCTCGAGCAGCCGCGCGCAGATCTCGCCCAGCGCGACCGGATCCTCGGTATAGGGATTGCGGTAGGTCCACGGCGTGTCGACCTGGAAGCAGCCCGGCAGCAGGGGCTCGTAGGGGCGCCGGAAGTTGGTGTTGCCGTTGACCGACATGCCGCCGAAGTGCACGCCGTGATAGCCCTGGCGCAGCGAGATGAACTTGGTGCGATCGCCCTGGCCGCGGATCTTCCAGTACTGGCGCGCCAGCTTGAGCGCGCCCTCCACCGCGTCGGAGCCGCCGTTGGAGAAGAACACCGCCTCGATGCCGTCGGGGCGCATCATGCCGACCAGGCGCGCCGACAGCTCGATGGCGCGCGCGTGGGTGGTGCCGCGAAAGGCGTTGTAGTAGGCCAGCTCGTCCATCTGCGCGACGATCGCGTCGCGCACCTCCTTGCGCCCGAATCCGAGGTTGGCGCTCCACAGGCCGCCCACGCCGTCGACCATGCGGTGGCCGTCGACGTCCTCGATCCACACGCCGTCGCCGCGCACGATGATGTCGGGCGGCGAGGCGCGCATCGCGCCGGGCGCGGCCATCGGGTGCCACAGGAAGCGCGCGTTGTTGTCCTTCAGGAACTTTGCGTCGTGGGACATGCTGGAAACTCCGTATTCAGAGCCCTGCCGGCGTGCCCGGCTCGAACAGGCCCTTCTTCATCACCAGCTTGACCCAGACCGCGCCAACGACGGCGAACAGCGCGAGCACGATGCCGGTGTAGGCGACGATCTGTCCGGTCATCTCGGGCGCGGGCGAGCTGTTGACGACGACGTAGCCCATGCCGGCAATGGCGAGCAGCGGCGTGACGGGGTAGCCGGGCACCCTGAACGGCCGCGGCAGGTCGGGATGACGGCGCCGCAGCACGATCAGCGAAACCTGGGCCGTCATGTACGCGAGCAGCCAGGCCACCGACGCGGCGATGGTGAGCGGCACGATGGCGTTGGCATCGCCGCGCGACCACACCAGCCCGACCAGCGGCAGCACCGCGACGAACAGGATGCCGAGCACCGGCGTGCCGCGCTTGCCGGTGCGGCCGAGCAGCGGGAACACCTGTCCGTTGTCGGCCATGCCCTTCAGCATGCGCGGCACGGCGGCGAGCACGGTGTTGAGCAGGCTCGCCGTGGCGGTGACGGCGAACACGCCGAACCAGATCTTGGCGCTCGGCCCGAACACCGCGACGACGTAGTCGAGGTGCGGCGTGGCCGAGCCGGCGAGCTCCTCGCGCGATACGAAGAATGCCGCACCGAGCGCGAACAGCACCTGCACGACGGCGACGACGGCGAGCCCGAGGATCATCGCGCGCGGCAGGTCGCGCGCCGGATTGCGCGCCTCGACGACCAGCGGCGTGACGAACTCCGTGCCGACGAAGACCCAGAAGGCGAGCGCCACCAGGCCGAGCACGACCGTGTCGTGACCGAGCGCGGCGAAGCCGGCGGCGTGCCCGCCGGCCAGCGGCGCGGCACCCTGCCCGCCCAGCGCCATCAGCCCGGTGAGCGCGAGGAACACCAGCATCACGAAGCTGAGCGTGGTCTGCACGCGCGCGAAGATGTCGGTGCCGAGGATGTTGAGCACGGCCAGCACGGCGAGCAGCGCCACCGCCCAGGCGAACGGCGGCAGCACGCCGGGCACGATCTGCTGCAGCACGCCGTCGACCAGGATCAGCTCGACCGGCAGGCCGAAGATCGCCGGCGTGACGTAGCCCGCGAACACCAGCAGGATGGCCGGGAAGTTGCCGACCGCCGCCTCGGCATAGCTGGAGAGCGAGCCCGCGCTCGGCATCATCAGCGCCATCTCGGCATAGGCCATGGCGTTGGCGAGCGCCAGCGCGAAGGCGATCGCCAGCGCCGCGAAGAAGCCCCAGCCGCCGATGCCCACGCCCTGCATCAGCGACACCATGCCGAGCTGGGCCACGATGACGCCGATCGAGGCAGCGAACAGCGCGGAGAAGCCGAGCACCTTGCGTGGCGCCGGTGCAGCCGGCGTCTTGTCGATGATGACGGCGGACATGGGCAATCCTCCTCCGTTCAGACAGCCGGTGGATTCGACTTCACTGCGCCGCCTCGGGCAGGCGCAGCCGGGCGCTCACCGCGCGGCAGCAGCCGTCGGGATCGCGCAGGTCGAAGAGCTGCGTCTGCAGCCCGCAGCCATGGGCGCCGACGATGTTGCGCAACTGGTCGTCGACGAACAGCACCTGCGCGGCCGGCAGCTTCATCGCCTCGAGGGCGATCGCATACACCGCCGGATCGGGCTTGAGCACCTTGCTGTGGGTGCCGTCGATGATCACCGCCACCTCCTTGACGATGTCGAGGCGGTCGAGGAAGCTCTTGCCGTAGAACAGCTCCAGCTCGTTGGACAGGATGCCCACGCGCAGGCCGTGGCGCACGGCCCTGCGCACCAGCGCGAGCATCTGCGGGCGGATCGACGAGTTCGGGTCGGTGTGGCGCAGCCGGTGCATCACCGTCAGCATGTCCCAGCCCGGTTCGCCGCAGGCGCGCCCGAGCTCGTCGGCGCGCCGCGCCCAGTAGTCGCGCTCGCTGATCTCGTCGCGCTGCATCGCCTGCCACAGGGGATCGGTGTCGGGATCGAGCGGGCCCAGCCACTGCAGGCTGCCGGCGGGCAGGCCGAGCGTCGCTTCGGTCTCGCGATGCTTCTCGAACAGCGACCAGGTGATCACGGTGCCGAAGTCGAGCAGCAGACCGGCGGGGGTGGAGTACATTCGTCAGGCTTCCAGTTCTTGGTCGAGGGCCACGCCGCGCGGCACGATGCCCTCGCGCACCCAGGCGTCGAAGCGCTCCAGGGCGGTGGCGGCGAACAGCGGATCGTTGATGTGCGCATCGACCTCGACCACCTGCGCCGGCGGCGCGACGCGCGTGCGCAGCTCGTCGAGCAGCGCGGCCAGCCCCTGCGCATCGTGCAGGGCTTCGCCGGGGCGGTCCCAGGCCTGCACGCCCTGGCGCGGCAGCAGCAGCGTCACCGGCGCGCCCGCCTCGGCCAGGCATTCGGCGATGCGACGCGCCGTGTGGCGGCGCTCCTCGGGCGTGGCGGTCACCGAGGCGATGAGCCGGTTGTGCACGTGCAGCGGCCGGTCGCGGTAGGCCTCGGGCACCGGTTGCCAGGCCGGCAGGTCGATCATGTCGGCCGCGCCCGGGGCCACCAGCTGGGGAATGCCGGCGCGGCCCGCGGCGGTCAGGCGCCCGGCGCCCGAGCTGACCACCGAGCCGTGCACCTGGTTGCTGACCTCCTGCAGGCTGAAATCCATCACCGCGGCGAAGCGGCGCTGCGCGGCCATGGCCTCGAAGGCGCGCCCGCCCATGCCGGTGGTGTGGAAGACCGCCACCTCGTAGCCGCGCGCCTCGAGCGCCGGCTTCAGGCGCACCATGTAGTTCAGGCAGCTCTTGCCGAGCGAGCTGATGCCGACCAGCGGCCGCGCCGGACGCACCTCGTCCGCCATGCGCGCGGCGCCGAGCACGGCGCCGGCCGCCTGGCCGAGGATGGCGCGACAGGCGCTGTTCAGGCCGTACAGGCCGCCGGCCCACAGCATCATCGTCAGGTCGGGCGAGACGCGCTCGGGCGGGATCAGGTGCGAGAAGGCCACCGTGGAGACCACGAACTTCGGCACCCCCAGCGGCAGCGCGGCGGCCACGTCGAGGGCGAGATCGGTGCCCATGGTGCCGCCGAGCATGAGCACCCCGTGGATGCGGCCGTCGTCGTGCAGCCGGCGCGCCAGCCGCGCAGCGCCCTCGGCCATGCGGCTCATGGCGAGGTTCTCGTCGCCTTGCGCGGCCACCTCGTCGAGCGTCGCGCGGGCCGCCGCCGCGACCTCGACGTTGCTCAGGTCGGGGGCGAGCGAGGGCGTGCCGAGCACGCCGACGTCCATCAGCAGCACCGCGGCGCCCGCCGCCTCGAGACACTCGCGGATGTAGCGCAGCTCCTCCGACTTGGTGTCGCAGGTGCCGATCACCAGGATGCAGCGGCGCGCTCCGCGATCGTGCGCATTCATTCCGGACTCCGCGCAATGGAACACAGCTTCACGTCGGTGTAGCCGAGCAGGCCTTCGAGACCGCTTTCCTGTCCGAAGCCGCTTTCCTTCCAGCCACCGAACGGAGTCTCCGGTTGCGAGATGCCGAAGTGATTGATGCCGATCATGCCGGCCTCGATCTCTTCGCCGAGCCGGTGCGCCGACGTGAGATCGGAGGTGAAGCCGTAGGCCGCCAGCCCGTAGGGCAGCGCGTTGGCCAGGGCGATCGCTTCGTCGAGCGTGTCGAACGGCTGCAGCACCGCGATCGGCCCGAACGGCTCCTCGTGCAGCAGCCGCGCCTCGGGCGTCAGACGGGCCAGCACCGTCGGCGCGTAGAACCACCCGCGCTCGCCGAGGCGGTGCCCGCCGCACAGCAGATCGCCGCCGCGCTCGCGCGCGTCGTCGACCAGCCGCTGCATGTCGGCCAGGCGCCGTTCGTTGGCCAGCGGCCCCATGTCCACGCCCTCGGTGAGGCCGTGACCGACGCGGATCGCGCGCGCACCCGCCACGAACGCCTCGCGGAAGGCCTCGAAACCGGCCCGGTGCACGTAGAAGCGCGTCGGCGAGGTGCATACCTGGCCGGCATTGCGGAACTTGGCGGTCACCGAGGCGCGCGCGGCGCGCACGAAGTCGGCATCCTCGCAGACGATCACCGGCGCGTGGCCGCCCAGCTCGGCGGTGTAGCGCTTGACGCCCCTGGCGGCCAGCTCGCCCAGCAGCCTTCCGACCGCCACCGAGCCGGTGAACGAAACCTTGCGGATCACCGGCGAGGCGATCAGGTGGGCCGACACCTGCGCCGGGCGCCCGCACACCATGTTCAGCACGCCGGGCGGCAGGCCGGCGTCGTGGAAGGCGCGCACGAACTCCAGGCAGGTGCCCGGCGTTTCCTCGGCCGGCTTGATGACGACGCTGCAGCCGGCCGCGAGCGCGCCGCCGAGCTTGCGCGCCGGCAGGTTGGCCGGGAAGTTCCAGGCGGTGAAGGCCGCCACCGGCCCGACCGGCTGGCGCGCCACCACCTGCGCCAGCACGCCCGGCGTGCGCGGCGGCACGGTGCGGCCGTACAGGCGCTTGGCCTCCTCGGCCAGGAAGTCGATGATCTCGGCGCCCAGCACCACCTCGCGCAGCGCCTGGGCATGCGGCTTGCCCTGCTCGAGCGTGAGCACGGTGGCGATCGCCCCGGCGCGCTCGCGCAGCAGCCGGGTGGCGCGCGCGATGATCTTCTGGCGATCGATCGCGCAGGTGTTCTTCCACAGCGCGAAGCCGCGCTCGGCCGCCGCCAGCGCACGGTCGAGCTCGGGCGGACCGGCCAGCGGCAACATGCCGAGCACCGATTCGTTCGCCGGATCGACCACCGGCAGCTCGCCGCCCGAGGCCGACGGCAGCCATTGGCCGTCGATATACAGGGCGAGCGCAGGATACTTGCTCATGGGCGGCGGCTCGGACGATGGCATGCAGGACCTCTACGGCGCGGTACAGATGTCACGGCTTCGCATCGGCATCGCGGATCACGCCGGCCTGGCCGAACAGCGCCAGCCGGCCGCCCCCGGCGTCGAGCACCGCCGTCAGGTTCTGCCGGTCGTCGCGCACGCTGGCCGCGAAGCTGTGTCCCTGGTCGCTGCTCACCAGCACGGTGCCGCTGGCGCCCACCACGACCACCTTGCCGTCCGACAGCTGCGCCACTCCGGCCAGCGAGCGCTCGGTGCCGGTGGCGACGCGGCTCCAGCTGTCGCCCGCGTCGGTCGAGCGGAACGCATTGCCGCGCATGCCGATGATCAGCACGCTGCCGTCGGCCAGCGCCGTGCCGTACCAGAACGAACCCTTGTAGGGCGGCTTGAGCGTGCTCCAGGTGGCGCCGTGGTCGCGGCTGCGAAAGACGGTCCCCGATTCGGCGGCAACGAACAGCGTGCCCCGGGCGTCGTGAAAGACGTGGTTGAGGTGGCGGTCGGCATCGTCGCCGGAGGCCAGCGCGAGATCGGTCCAGGTGGCGCCGCCGTCGGCGGTCGCGATGGCACGCCCGAACGAGCCGACGGCGTAGCCGTGGCGCGCATCGGCGAACCACACCGACAGCAGCGCCGTGTCGCGGCCCGCCTCGTGCTGCAGCCGCCAGGTCTCGCCGCCGTCGTCGGTGTGCAGCACGATGCCGCCGTGGCCGACCGCCCAGCCGAGCCGCTCGCCGACGAAGCACACGCCCGTGAGCAGCGTGCGCGCAGCCACCGAGCGCGCCTGGCGCCAGCTCCTGCCCTGGTCGTCCGAGAGCAGCACGATGCCGTAGTCGCCCACCGCGACCAGCCGCGCGCCGGCGCGCGCGGCGGCCGTGATCGGCGCGTGCGTGGCCAGCGGCGCCAGCATGGCGGGGCGGCTGTCGACCGACGGCGGCGACGCGGCCGCGGCCGCGGAAGCGGACGAGGCGGAGGCAGGCGGCGAGGCTGGCGCCGGCGACGCCGCGCCCGCGGCTGGCGCGGGCGCGGCCGCGATCGCGCCCAGCGCGACGAGCGCTGACGCCACGAGAGCAACCAGGCGGATCATCGCGGCCCCGCTGCGCCGGCGGCGCCGGCCTGCTCGCGCGCCTGCGCCACCGCCTCGGGCGCCAGCCCGAGGCGCGCGCCGATGCGCTCGACGAGCGCCTGCTCGAAGGGACGCAGCCGCCCGTCGGCGAACGCCACCTGCCACAGCATCCGCACCACCTCGAGGCGCTCGCCGGCATCGAACGCGTCGCGCACGGTACGCGTGAAGATCCAGTCGTCCAGCGAGGCGGCCAGCAGCGTGTCGGCCAGCTCCACCAGCGGCCCGACCGCGCCCGCGTCGAGCCCGAAACGCTCGCGCGCCAGGCGCAGCACCGTGGCGCGCTCGTCCTCGCTCAGCTCGCGGTCGACCTGCGAGACCTCGAGCAGCAGCGCCAGCACCGCGACGCGCACCCGGTCGACGTCGAACGGCGGGCTGGCGGGAGCCGGCTGCGGGCGGGCGCGCAGGCCGGCAAGGATCTTCTCGAGCATACGCGGGCCTCGTTCAGTGAGTCAGGAACGGTGCGCGCACCGGGCCGCGCCGCGGCACGAGCACGTCGATCATGACCGCCAGCGCCGGCAGCAGGGTCATCGCCATGATCATGTTGATCATGAACATGAAGGTCAACAGCAGGCCCATGTCGGCCTGGAACTTCAGCTCCGAGAACGACCACGTCGCCACGCCGACCGACAGCGTGATGGCGGTGAAGATGGTCGCGTTGCCGACTTCGAACAGCGCCTGCTGGAACGAGCGGGCGATGTCCACCCCCTGCGACAGGTACAGCTGCAGCCGGTTGTAGATGTAGAAGGCGTAGTCGACCCCGATGCCGACGGCCAGCACCATCACCGGCAGCGTGGCGACGGTCAGGCCGATCTCGAGCTCCTTCATGAACCAGTAGCCGAGGAAGGTGGCCAGGGTGAGCGGCAGGCAGCACGCCAGCATGGCGCGCCAGTCGCGGTAGGTGACCAGCACCAGCGCCACGATGGTGGCGTAGACGTACAGCATCATCGGCAGCTCGGTGCTCTCGAGCACCTCGTTGGTGGCCGCCTGCACGCCGACGTTGCCGCTGGCCAGCCTGATCTTCACGCCGTCGGTCTTCTCCTCGGCGCGGAAGCGCTTGACGGCGCCGATGACCTCCTTGACGGTGGTGGCCTTGTGGTCGGCCAGGTACAGGTGCACCGGCATCATCGAGCAGCCGGAGTTGGCCAGCCCGCTGCCCTCGGGGATGAAGCTCATGGCATTGGCGAGCGCGCGCGATTCCCGCGGCAGCGCCTCCCACTTCGGGTTGCCCTCGTTCATGCCGGAGTTGGCCAGCTTGGCCAGCGTGGACACCGAGGCCACCGAGAGCACGCCGGGCACGTTCTGCATCGCCCACGAGAACTCGTCGATGTAGGCCATCACCGGATAGTTGTAGCAGCCGTCCTTGGGCGACTCGATCACCACCGTGAGCACGTCCAGCCCGAGGTTGAACTCGCTCACGATGCTCTCGGCGTCGCGGTTGAAGCGCGCGTCGCTGCGCAGCTCGGGCACGCCCGGCTTGACGTCGCCGATGTGCCGCCCCTGGCTCTGGAAGAAGGCCGCGCCGAACAGCAGCGCGCACACCACGGTGGCGATGGCGGCGTTGCGCGTCTCGGCGATGCGCCCGAGGAACTTCATCGAACGCTCGCGCGCGCGGCGCAGCCGCTCGATGCGCGCGACGTAGGCGTCGTCGAAGCTGAAGAACGACGCCACCACCGGCAGCATGATCAGGTTGGTGACGATCTTGTAGGCCACGCCCACGGTCGCGGTGATCGAGAGCTCCTTGATCATGGGGATGGGGATCAGGATCAGCGTGCCGAAACCGACCATGGCGGTGACCAGCGCCATCGAGCCGGGAATCAGCAGCCCGGTGAAGCTGCGCCGCGCCGCGGTCATCGCATCGGCGCCGGCGCAGATCTCCTTGGAGATGTAGTTGATCTGCTGGATGCCGTGCGAGACGCCGATGGCGAACACCAGGAACGGCACCAGCACGGCCAGCGGGTCCAGGCCGAATCCCAGCAGCGTGATGGTGCCGAACTGCCACACCACCGAGACCAGCGAGCACACCAGCGGCAGGAAGGTCATCTTCCAGCTGCGCGTGTACAGCCAGACCGAGGCCGCGGTCAGCACGAAGGCGAGCAGGAAGAACAGCATCACGCTGCGCGCGCCGTCGGCGATGTCTCCGATCTGCTTGGCGAAGCCGATGATCTGGACCTCGAAGCGATCGTCCTCGAACTTGCCGCGGACCTCCTGCTCGAGCCGGGCGGCGAGGTCGAGGTAGTCGAGCTTGCTCTTCGTGCGCGGATCGGTCTCGAGGAGGTCGGCCACCACCATCGCCGCCGAGCCGTCGGTGGCCACCAGGCTGCCCATGTAGCCGCCCACGACGGCGTTGTTGCGGATGCGCGCGATGCTGGCGGCGGCGAGCGTCTTGGGCGTGACGTCGCTGCCGATCACGTCCTCGGCCGCCAACCCCTCGTCGGTGATCTCCACCACGCGGGTGTTCGGCGTCCACAGCGAGGCCACCGTGCGCCGGTCGACGCCGGGCAGGAAGTAGACCGCCTGCGTCACGTCGTACAGGCGCTCGAGGGCGGGCTGGTTCCAGATGTCGCCCTGGCGCGCCTTGACGACCACGATCACGCGGTTGGCGCCGAAGATCTCCTCGCGGTACTGGAAGAAAGTGTCGATGTACTCGTGGCCGACCGGCAGCTGCTTGTCGAAGCCCGCCGACATGCGCAGCTGCGAGGCGAACCAGCCCATGGCCAGCGTGAGCACGCCCAGCACCACCAGGGTGGCGGCCCGATGCCTGAAGAACAGGCCCTCGAGCCGCCTGACCGACGCCGAGACCATGCGTCAGAACGAGAACGAGACGCTGCCGTACAGCATGTCGCGATCGCGCAGCGTGTTGTTGGCGCCCCCGCCCCAGAAGCTGGTGTAGCCGAGGCTGGTGCGCCACTTGTTGCGCCGGTCGAAGTTCAGCGACAAGGTGAGCGCCTTGCGGCCCTCCACGAACGGGATGGTGTTGGGGCTGGTGCCGTGCACGTCGTGCGCGAAGTCGACCTGCGGCGACATGTTCCAGCCGCTCTGCATCACGTTCGGGTAGGTGATCCCGGTCGAGACCACGTAGCCCCACGAGGTCCGGGTGGGCAGGTCGTAGTTGGGCAGCAGGTACGGCACCGCTCCCGACAGGTCGAGGCTGGGGTAGTAGGCCACCGCGGCCTCGGCGAGCAGGTAGCCCTCGGAGGCGCCCAGCGACCTGATCACGCCGCCCAGCGTGGTGCTCGGCGCGGGCAGGTAGAACGCCGTGAGGTGAGCCTGCCACTTGCGCTCGTCGACGAAGCCGCGCACCGCCTCGCCCAGCGGCTGCGCCAGCACCGCGTACTTGCCGCTGGCCGGCACCGTGGGATCGATGCCCACGCTGTCCTTGGGCCGGTACGACAGCTCGGCGCCCACCGCCACGTCGCCCACCCGGGTGTTCATCGAGACGCCGTAGACGTTACGGTCCTCGCCGTAGTCCTCGAAGTACGTCAGCCCGAGCAGGTTGGACGGATCGCCGGAGTTGCGGAAGCTGATGAACGGAATCTTGTCGTGATAGCGGATCCAGTAGAAGCCCAGCTCGCTGTTGATCGCATCGGCGGTGTAGCGCGCCGCCAGCCCGAACTGGCCGGAGTCCTTGGGCCGATGGGTCGGCTCGCCAAAGGTGACCGAGCCGGCGCCCGCCATCCCGAAGGCCGGGTTGGTGGCGGGATCGGCCAGTTGGGCCGTGGTCAGCCCCGTGCCGCCCGGGTCGCCCACCGTGCCGAAAGGCAGCAGCGGCGGCACCCCGCCGAGCAGGAAGGCGTTGGCGATCGAGGTCGGCACGTAGGCCGGGCCGGCGCCGCGCCCGACGACGTCGGCGTTGGAGAAGTAGGTGCCGACCGGATCGAACTGGAAGCCGTTCCACTTCCACTGGTAATAGCCTTCCAGGCTCAGGTTGTCGGTAACGCCGGCGTTGAACGAGATCATCTGCGCCGGGCGGAACACCTCCTTGAGCTGCGTGCCCGGGGTGTGGAACTTCCGCAGGTCGATCGCGTTGGTGACGTTCACGCCGCCGTAGATGAAGACGTCCTCGCCCCAGGAGATGACCTGGTTGCCGATCTTCACCTTGGCCGGCCGGTCGCCGATGTAGAACTCCTTGGCGATCCAGGCGTCGAGCCAGGTGAAGTTGGTCACGGCGAGGTCCTTGGCGTCCTGCGACAGCGGCGTGCGCCGGGTGTCGTCGGCCTTGAAGTCGTGCGACCAGGTCGCGCGCAGCAGCGACGACCAGCCCTGCGGGTACTTCAGGAACAGCTCGTGCGTGCCCTTGAGCACGGCCGAGGGGAAATCGCCCTTCTTGTAGTTCAGGTTGCCGTCGTCGGCGTTCAGGTAGTTGAAATCCGGGTTGGAGCCGTTCGGGTCGTTGCCCGGTGCGATGGCGCCCAGCTTGCCGGTCACCGGCACGCAGCCGCCGTTGTCATTGCCGATGATGCGGCAGTCGGTGCCCTGCATCCTGCGCTGGAAGCCGAACGACACCGTCGAATCGAAGCTGCCGCTCACCGATTCGCCCTCGATCTTGAACGCGAGCGCCGGTTGCGCGAGCAGCAGCCCCGCGAAGCCGAATGCGATCGACTGCGCGATCACGCCCGGGCGCAACGCCGGCGCGGGCACCTTGCTGTTCTTACCCATCGATCTCTCCTCCTGGTTCATGTTCGTATTCGCCGGCCGCCGCCGCGGTTCCTCCGCGGCGGGCCCGCTCACGCGCTTCAGCGGTCGCCGGCGCGGCGCAGTTCGTCGGGATTGAATTTCCTGGGGTCGATGCGTCCTTCGCGCCCGGCCAGCCAGTCGGTTTCCTTCTGCTCCTGGGTAGCGTTCTCGGCGATGTAGCGTCCGACCGCGAGGTCGTAGGAGACGTTCTCCTGGCTCACGCAGGCCGGGATCTCCGGCGCCGGGACGACGCTGCTCTCCTGCACGCGCCAGATCTTGCCCTGCGCGTCGTAGTTGTCGACGGCCATCACGCCCCAGTTGTCTTCGTCGAGGTAGAACACGCGATGCGGAATCAGGTGGCGCATGCCCTCCTTGAGCGTGGCCTCGATCTTCCAGACGCGATGCAGCTCGTAGCGCACCAGGTCGCGGTTGACGTACTCGGGACCGTAGACGTCCTTGTACTTGCGGCTCTTGTCGATCAGCTTGAAGTTGTTGTAGGGAATGTAGAGCTCCTGCTTGCCGACCAGCTTCCAGTCGTAGCGGTCCATGGCGCCCGCATACATCGGGTAGGCGTCAACCGTTTCCAGATTCTCGTAGCCCGGCACCGGGTTGTCGTAGGCGAAGGTGGGCGCGCGGCGCACGCGGCGCTGGCCGGGGAAGTACAGCCAGGCGTCGGTGGGTTCGTTCATGAACCAGTGCGCGAGGATCATTTCGCCGGCCCGCGCCGCGGGCGAGACCACGGCGTTGAGCAGCTTCATCTCGACCCCGCCGACCTCTTCCACGCCCTTGTTGTCGCGCGACTGGAAGGGGATCGTGACCCACTGGTCCTGCACCAGCGGCGTGAACTCGCCGCTCTTGCTCGAGAAGATCGACGCATAGTGCTCGACGCGGCCCTCGCCCATGTAGCGCAGCTTGTGGTTCCACATCGCCTCGGCGCCGTTGCCGGGGATGGGGAACAGGACCGCCGCGCCGACGCCCTTCTCCAGGCCCCAGCCGTTGGACGCCAGCTTCGCCGTGCGCGCATTGGTCTTCGTGCGCTCGTAGACGAAATCGGGAAAGCCGCAGCTGCGCCGGGTGGGATACACGTCCATCCGGTATCCCTTGTAGGTCTTGAGCAGCGCGATCTGGCCGACGGTGAGCTTGTCCTGGTACTTGTCGACGTTGCTCGCATCGATCGAGAACAGCGGCTTGTCGGCCGCGAACGGATCGATGCGCTTCTGCCCGACCTTCCAGCCCGGCGGCGCGCTGAGCGCCCCGCCGGCCCAGGCCGGGATGGTGCCGTCCTTGTTGGCGGCCTTCTCGGCGCCCACCGGCGTCAGGTCCTTGCCCAGACGGGCGATGTCGGCCTCGCTCGGGGCGCCGCGGGCGCCGCCGGCGAGCGCGCCGAGCGCGGCGAGCGCGATTGCCGCCCTGATTCCTCTTCGCATGGTTTCTCCTCCTCTTCGATTGCGCTGTTCAAAGCACCAGCGTGATGACCTTCTCTTCAGTGACTGCCTCGATGCCGGCCCAGCCGAGCTCGCGCCCGATGCCGCTCGTCTTGCGGCCGCCCCAGGGCAGCCGCGGATCGATGGTTGCCCAGCCGTTGACCGACACCGCGCCCACGCGCAGCCTGGCGGCGAGCAGGTGGGCGCTGCTCGCGTCGCGGGTCCAGATCGTCGCGGCCAGGCCGTAACGGCTGTCGTTGGCGATGCGCAGCGCCTCGTCGACCTCGTCGAAGGCCATCACCGCGCCCACCGGCCCGAAGATCTCCTCCTGGGCGATGCGCATGTCGTTGCTGGCGTCGGCGAAGATGGTCGGCAGGAAGAAGAAGCCCGGCCGTTCCAGCCGCTCGCCGCCGGCGACGATGCGCGCGCCCTCGCGCACGCCCGCCTGCACGTAGCCGCTCACGCGCTCGAGCTGCGTCTTGTTGATCAGCGAACCCATGTTGGTGCGCGGATCGAGCGGGTCGCCGAGCCGGATGTCGCGCGCGGCCCGGGTCAGCCCCTCGAGCACCTGCTCGTACTTCGAGCGGTGCACCAGGATGCGCGTGCCGGCAGCGCACACCTGGCCCTGGTTGAAGAACAGGCCGAGCGCCACGCCGCCCACGGCGGCCTCGACGTCGGCATCGGCCAGCACGATCTGCGCCGACTTGCCGCCGAGCTCGAGCGCCACCCGCTTGAAGCCGTCGGCGGCCGCGCGCATGATCGTGCGCCCGACCTCCGGGCTGCCGGTGAAGCTGATCTTGTCGATGCCGGGATGGCGCGCCAGCGCCGCGCCCGCCACCTCGCCCAGCCCGGGCACCACGTTGAGCACCCCGGGCGGGAACCCCGCCTCTTCCGCCAGGCGGGCCAGGTACAGCGTGCTGAGCGGCGCGTCCTCCGAGGGCTTCATCACCACGGTGCAGCCGGCCGCGAGCGCCGGGGCGAGCTTCCAGCAGGCGATCATCGCCGGCGTGTTCCAGGGCGTGATCGCACCCACCACGCCGACCGGCTCGCGCACGGTGTACGAGTGCGTCGGCATGCCGAAGTAGCCCGAGGTGGGGATGGTGCGGCCCTCGATCTTGTCGGCCCAGCCGGCGAAGTAGCGCACGGTGCCGATCGACATCGGCAGGTCGAGGACCGTCGGCTCCATCAGCGGGCGCCCGAGATTGAGCGTCTCGAGCATCGCGAGGTAGTCCCTGTCGCGCTCGATCAGGTCGGCCAGCCGGTAGAGCAGCCGGCCGCGCTCGACGCCGTCCATCTTCGACCACTCGCCGCCGTCGAACTGGGCGCGCGCGGCGCGCACCGCGGCGTCGACGTCCGCGGGCTTGGCGGCCGCCACCCGCGCCAGCACCTCCTCCCGGGCCGGATTGATCACCGGGAACGTGCCGCCGTCGCACGCCGGCAGCCACTTGCCGCCGATATGGAGCTGCGTCTCGGCCGGCTGAGCGGCCGCGGCAGGCGGGCGCGCCGCCTCGATGCCCATGGTGGAATCCCTGTGCATCGTCTACTGGAGATTGGAGAGGTTCCAGGTCGAGGCGCGCAGCAGCACCGGGCAGGCGCGCTTCCACCGCTCGAGCTCGTCGCGCAACTGCGCCCTCGTCGCCGGCGCCAGCGGCTGTCCGCTCGGCGGCATGCGCATGAAGAACACCCGTCCGGCCGGGGTCTGGGCGAACTCGCCCTCGACGACGCGGCTGTAGCGGCTGTTGTCGGTGCCGCCCGCGGGCGCGGGATGGCAGCCCAGGCAGTTCAGCGCGTAGAGCACGCGCGCATCGACCTCGCGATAGGCGGCGGCGCTCGCGGCCGGCGCCGGCGCCTCCCCGGCGGCGCGCGCCTGCGCCGGCACCAGCGCGCCGGCACAGGCCAGTGCGAGTGCGCCCAGGCGCGCCGGCACGGTGCGAACCGGCTGGCGCCTCATCGCGCCTTGCCCTCCGCCTCGAGGCGGCGCGCCAGCGCCTGGCGCGCCGCGTGCACCTCGCCCGGGCTGGCCTTGCGGGCGCGATGGCGCTGGATCTCGGCAGCCGTGAACGGCGCGAAGTCCGCCGGCAGGCTGGCCTGATTGTGGTCGCGCAGCACGTAGTTGAGGACCTCGGCGGCCTCCTCGTCGCTCAGCGGACGCACGATCGACATCGCGCCCATGTAGCTGCGCCCGCCGACCCGGATCGCCCCGGTCATGCCCCAGGAGACGATCGCCGCCAGCAGCGCGCGGCCGTCCTCCGAGGATGCGAAGTGCCCGAGCGTGCCGGTGAGCGGCGGCACGAAGCCGGGCGAGCCGCCGGCATTCGGCAGGTGGCACACGGCGCAGTGCTGGGCATAGACGCGCGCACCCTCGCCGCCGGCCTGAGCGGCCGTGGAGCCGGCGGCGCCGGCCGCGGCCGCGCCCGCCGTGTCCGCAGCGAAGGCCGCGCCCGCCGCGCACACCGCCAGCGCCAGCAGCGCCGCCGGTGCACCGCGTACTGCCGCGCGCATCGTCACTTGCGCGCCACGCCAAGCACCACCGAGGTGGTGCAGTGGTAGTGCGCGCTGGTCGAGCCCAGGCACCAGTTGATATCGTTGCTCGACTGCGGGCGATACACGGGCGTGTCGGCCTCGCTGCGCAGGCACTGGCAGCGCCCGCAGCTGCCCTTGCCGCAGCAGTCGTTGTACGACACGATGTAGTCGGTGTTGTCGGCCGGGTTGCGGCAGGTGCCCACCCAGGTGATCGTGCCGACCTCGGTGCCCGGCGGGCACGAGGACACCGAGCCGCCGCAGCACGAGCACAACCAGCCGTCGACGCCGCAGTGGCGCCAGTAGTCGCACGAGCGCGGGTCGTCGGTGACGGCGGCGTGGGCACGCCCGACCATCCGGTCGACCGGCAGCAGCGGCACCAGCGCAGCGCCGAACAGCACCTTGCCCAGCCGTGCCAGCGCGCTGCGCCGTGACGTGCGCTGCGCCAGGCGGCGCGAGCCGCGCTCGGAGAATTCGTCGAACCATCTCATCGCCCACCCTCCCGCTCAGCCTTCGACCAGCCGCCTGCCGAGGAATTCCTGCAGCGAGCTGACGCCGGCCGCGTGCGCCTCGAACAGGCTCTCGAAGTGCTCGCGCGTGTTGACCAGCCCCTTGGCGCGTATCACCCCCTCGGCATCGACGAGCACGGCGTACGGCAGCTTGCCGATCTGGTAGGCCATGCCGAGCTCGCGCGAGAGCACCAGCGGCATCGCCTCGAGGCGCTCGCGCGCCACGAAGCGGCGCTGCTCCTGCTCGTCGCCGTCGCTCGCCAGCACCAGGTCGACCGCCGCCTCGCCGGCGGCCATCGAGCGCGCGATCGGCAGCAGCTTCTTGCACATCGGGCAGCTCGGCGAAACGAACAGCAGCACCGTGGCGCGGCCAGCCGCATGGATGCCGCCCAGCTTGAGCGCGCGCCCAGCCAGGTCGCGCAGCTCGAACACCGGCGCGTGCTCGCCCACGCGCGGACCCTTGTCGATCATGAGCGCCCCGGCCGGCGCGATGCGTTCATACAGCACGCCGACCTGGCGCGTCAGCGCCAGCACCACGATGCCGAGCAGGATCACCAGCAGCCACAGCACCAGGTTGGAAACGAGCAATGCCTCGGTCATCGGATTTCCTCGTGTCGGTGTCGCAGATCGGCCAGCGCCGGGGCCTGCGCGATCAGGCGATCGATCGCGCCGAAGACGAACAGCAGCGCCACGGTGCCCAGGCCGATCGTCAGGAAGTCGACCCAGACCAGGTCGCGGCCCGCCGGCGGCATGAGCAGCACCGCGGCCAGCGCGGCCAGCGCCGCGTTGCGCGCGAGCAGCCAGCCCGAAAGCGCGCCGGGCCGCGCCGCCGGCCCCCAGCAGCCGCAATCGATGTCGCGCCGGCCGCGCGCGAGATTCAGCCCGAGCGCAGCGGAGAACACCACCAGCAGCGCCAGCGCGAGCGCGGCCGCGAGCGGACGCAGAGGCGCCGCCAGCAGGCCCAGCGCAGCAGCAGCCTCGAGCGCGGGCACCGCCAGCGCCACCGGCCACAGCGCGACCTCGGGCAGGAGGCGGTACTCGCGCAGCGCGCCGGCGAACCAGCGCGGATGCCTCGCCTTGCCCCAGGCGCTGGCGAGGAAGATCAGCGCGAGCGTCGCGCAGGCCATGCCGGTGAATGCCGGATCGATCACGGATTCACCATCACCATGGCCGTCTCGGCTGCGCCGGCCACGGTGCCGCGGTAGCGGCCGCGGCGCGCGTCGTAGACGTGCAGGCTGCCCTCGGCGCCGAGCGCATACAGCAGCGGCGCATCGTCGCGGCTGGTGAGCACGCTCACCACCGGCGTCTTGGTGCGGATGCGCTGGATGCGCGCCTTGGTCTTCAGGTCGTAGACCCAGATCTCGCCGCCGGGATCCTTGTGGGTGCCGTTGCGGCCGTTCGGATGCATGATCACGTACAGGCGGCCGAGCTTCTCGTTGGCGGCCACGTATTGCCAGCCCCCGGGACGCCACGCCTGCCGGCGATCGGCGGCCTTGAGCAGCGACCAGGTCGGCGCGGCCGCCGGCTCCTGGCCCGAGACGTCGAGCGGATGCACCTGGCCGAGGAAGGACACGAAGTACAGCGTGTCGCCCAGGCGCGCCGGGGCGACGTTGAGCGAGTCCTTGTCGGGATCGAAGAAGGGTTGCTCGCTCATGCGCTGGGAAGCGAGCCGGCCCTCATCGTCGAGGGTGTGGGTGAGCAGCCTGCCGTCGCTGCAGATCATCGAATAGCTGCGATTGCCCGCGCCCGGATAGATCAGCGTGCAGCCGGGCGCGTCGATCTCGCCCACGAAGCGGCGGCTCTTCAGGTCGACCACGCTCACCGAGGTGGCGGGCGTGAAGTTGTACTGCAGCAGGAAGCGTCCGTCGCGGGTGACCACGGTGCCGTAGGGCATGGTCAGCGCGATGAAGCGCTTGGGCGGGATCACCACCTCGCCCACCGGCTTGAGCTCCGCGGGATCGTAGATGGTCACCACGTCGGTGCGCTCGCCGCGCACGCCGCGCGAGTAGAAGGTCTCGGTGACGTACAGCTCCTTGCGATCGGGCGCAGGCGCCAGGCCGGCCAGGAAGCCGGTGGTCATCATGCCGAGCACTTCGCGGCGATCGGCGTCGACCACGACGATCTTGCCCTCGGACAGGTGCGGGAACGACACGTCCATCAGGTAGACCCAGTGCGCCCCATGGGGAGTCGCCAGCGTCTCCACCTTCAGCGTGTCCGCGGGCACCTCGGCCCGACCGGCGCACGCTGCGCCGAACAGCAGCAAGGCCACCGCGGCATTCCTGACGGATCCCATCTCCTCGCACCTCCACGTCGGTACGGCGACTAGCTATGCAACACGCGTGCCAGCGTCCCTATGCACGGCGCGCAGGTGCCGAGTTCTTGCTCGAAATCAAGTCATGAGGGATGCTTCGGGTCGAAGCGGGAATCGGCGGGTAGCCATGACCGGTTCCGTGTATCAGAATGAGAAATGCCCTGTACGAATTCGATCCACCAGAGATCAAGGGGCGCTCGAGGAGGCCATTCAGTGACGCTTGCATCGCTGCCGGTTGCGGCAGACGAACGAACGCGGCTCGCCCGCACCCACTTCTTCAACGGCAACGTGGTCCCCAACGGTCTGGTGGCCGACGAGGTTGCCCGTTCATGGGAGCGTTGCGCGGGCCTCGGGATGGACGCCTCGGCGCGCACCGCCCTGCCCATGGTCACGGCGGCCGAGCTGCGCTCGCTGCGCGAGCGCAACCGCCTGCTGCTCGAGGTGGCGCAGCCCGAGCTCGAGAATCTCTACCAGCAGATCGCCAACACGCGCAGCGTGGTCATCCTCACCGATGCCGAGGCCACGGTGCTCAGCTCGATCTCGCTCGACGGCCCGCTCATGCGCACCGGCGGGCGCCCGGGCGCCTGCTGGGTCGAGACCCACATGGGCACCAATGCGATCGGCACGGCGGTGGTCGCGCAGCGGCCGGTGGCAGTGCTGGGCGACGAGCACTACCGGGAGCAGATGGGCGCCTACTTCTGCGCCGCAGCACCGCTGTTCGATCCGTTCGGCAACCTGGCCGGCGTGCTCGATCTCTCCGGCGGCGAGCACGTGCGCCAGGGGCACCTGCGGGCGCTGGTGGGGATGTCGGCCCGGGTCATCGAGAGCCGGCTGTTCTTCGCGCAGATGGACACGCACACGATCGTGCGCTTCCACAGCCGCCCGGAGTTCCTCGGCACGCTGTGGGAGGCGCTGGCGGTGTTCGACCGCACCGGTACGCTGCAGGCCGCCAACCGCGCCGCGCTGCAGGTGCTGGAGATCGACCGCCGAGCCATCGGCCGCGATCACATCAGCGCCTTCTTCGACATCGATGCGGCCCGCCTGCCCGAAGCCGTTCCGGCCCCCGGCAGCGGCCCGATCCTCATGCACCTGCACAGCGGCATACGCGTGTACGCCGGCGTGCGCGCACCCGCCGAGACCCCGCGCGGCAAGGCCCGCGCAAGCGGATCGCCGCCCGCGGCGCCCTTCGTGCCGCCGCGCCCGCCCGCCGCCGCCCAGCCTGCCGGCGCTGCGGCCCACGGCGCGCGGCGCGGCGAGCTGCGCCTGTCCGACATCGTGCTGGGCGACAGCGCGATGCACGAGCTGCTCGAGAAGGCGCGCCGTGCGTTCGAGGCCGGCATCCCGGTCCTGCTCGAAGGCGAGACCGGCACCGGCAAGGAGGTCCTGGCGCGCGCGCTGCACCGCGAGTCGGCGCGCGCCGGCGGTCCGTTCGTGGCGATCAACTGCGCCTCGATCCCCGAGACCCTGATCGAGGCCGAGCTGTTCGGCTATCGCGACGGCGCGTTCACCGGCGCGCGCCGGGGCGGCGCGATCGGCCAGCTGCAGCAGGCCGACAAGGGCACGCTGCTGCTCGACGAGATCGGCGACATGCCGCTCGCGCTGCAGGCGCGCCTGCTGCGCGCCCTGCAGGAGCGCTGCGTGGTCCCGCTGGGCGGCGACAAGGCGGTGCCGATCGACATCGCGGTCATCTGCGCGACCCACATGAACCTGAGGGAGCGGGTCAGCGCCGGCCTGTTCCGCCAGGACCTCTATTACCGGCTCAACGGCCTGCGCGTGGCGCTGCCGCCGCTGCGCGACCGCGCCAACCTGCGCGCCATCATCGACGGCATGATCCGCGGCCAGAGCGCCGGCGACGAGCCGATCACGCTGTCGGACGAGGCGCTCGAGGCCCTGCTGGGCCATCCCTGGCCGGGCAACCTGCGCCAGCTCGCCAGCGTGATCGCCACCGCGCTGGCGCTGCTGGGCGAGGAGCGCTGCATCGGCATGCAGCATCTCACCGACGACTTCCTGCGCGAGATGATCGAGCAGCAGCCCGTGCGGACGGACGCGCCGGCCGCCTGCGCCGCCGGCACGCTGGCCGCGCTGGAGGTGCAGGCGGTGCAGCGGGCGCTCGAGCGCCACGGCGGCAACATCTCCGCGGCTGCCGCCTCGCTGGGCATCGGCCGCGCAACCCTGTATCGCAAGCTCAAGCAGCAGCGAGGCTGACGGCAGCGGCATGCGCGCGATGACGCTGGAAGCGGTCGGCGCCGCGCTGGTGCCACGCGAGCGACCCGATCCCGAGCCCGGCCCGGGCGAGGTGCGCCTGCGCGTGCTCGCCTGCGCAGTGTGCCGCACCGACCTGCACATCGTCGACGGCGAGCTGCCGCCGGTGCGCTCGCCGCTGGTGCCCGGGCACGAGATCGTCGGGCGCGTCGAAGCACTGGGGCCCTGCGAGCCGGGGTCGGCGGCGCACGCGCTGGCCATCGGGCAGCGCGTCGGCGTTCCATGGCTGGGGCACACCTGCGGGCACTGCGCCTGGTGCGCCGAGGGCCGCGAGAACCTGTGCGACACGCCGCAATTCACCGGCTACCACCGTGACGGCGGCTTCGCCACCTGCGTGGTGGCCGATGCGCACTACTGCTTCTCGCTCGAGGGCATCGCCCTGACCGACGTGCAGGCCGCGCCGCTGATGTGCGCCGGCCTGATCGCCTGGCGCTCGCTCAAGCTCGCCGGCGCCGGCGCGACGCTCGGCCTGTACGGGTTCGGCGCCGCCGCCCACCTCATCGCGCAGGTGGCACGCAGCCAGGGGCGCAAAGTGTTCGCCTTCACCCGGCCCGGCGACGCACCCGCGCAGGCGCACGCCCTCGCGCTGGGCGCGGCTTGGGCCGGGGGCTCCGACCAGTCGCCGCCGGAGCCGCTCGAGGCGGCCATCATCTTCGCGCCGGTGGGGGCGCTGGTGCCGGCGGCCCTGCGGGCCGTGCGCAAGGGAGGGCGCGTGGTGTGCGGCGGCATCCACATGAGCGACATCCCGTCGTTCCCCTACGGCCTGCTGTGGCACGAGCGGCAGCTGCTGTCGGTGGCCAACCTCACCCGCGCCGACGGCGACGAGTTCCTGGCCTGGGTACGCGGCCATCCGCTGCGCGTCGACACCATCACCTACCCGCTCGAGGCGGCCAACGAGGCGCTGCGCGACCTGCGCGCCGGCACGATCCAGGGCGCGGCGGTGCTGGTTCCCGGCTGAAGCGCTCCCGCCTCTCTACGACCTCGGCGTGCTTCATGCCGAGCTTGGCGCGATCGCGGCAGTCGGCGGGCAGCCGGGCCCGGGGGGTTGCGGCGCTGGGCACGGCGGTCGGTGCTGCGCACCGACTTCCCTCCGCTGCTCGCCTCGGGGTCGTGCGGCGCAACTCGCTGCGCTCGCTACGCGAGCTCCGCTCAGACAGGGCGCCGCAAGTCAGAGGTACGAAGCGCGCTGCGCGCGCCGACCCCGAGACTGCGCTGCTCGGCGCCGCACACAGCGCCGCAACCCCCCGGGCCCGGCTGCCCGCCGACTACCGCTCGGGCACCCTGGGTGGTGTTCGGAGAGAAGACGGGGCCGTTGCCTGCGCAGGCTGCCACGGTATCGGCAAAGGCGCGGGCCGCCCGGGGCCGGCGCGCCTGTGCGCAGCCGAGAAGCGCAGCAGCACCGGCGGCGCGCGCAGCGCGCTTCGTGCTTCATTCTCGCGGCGCCCTGTCTGAGCGCAGCTCGCGTAGCGAGCGCAGCGAGTTGCGCCGCGCCAGCCGGTGCTGGAGCATCGCAGGGAACCCCCCGCGCAGCGGGGGGCAAGCACCCGGTGCGCCGGCCCCGGGCGGCCCGCGCCTTTGTTCGCGTAAACCGACGCACGCGCAAACCACCACGCGCGCAGACTGTGCCGCGCCGGCACCTTCGCCCCGCGCAGGCCGCGGCACACCGGCAAGTTCGGCTACACGCCGAGATGGCGCTGCAGGAGCTCCGGCTGGGCCTTGAGCGCGGCGGCGGGGCCTTCGTGCGCGATGTGGCCGTTGTTGATGATGTAGACGCGGCTCGCGAGCGCCAGCGTCGCGGCGAGGTTCTGCTCGACCAGCACGATGGTCTGGCCGGATTGCGCCAGCTCGCGGCAGGCGCGCACGAGATCCTGCACGATGACCGGAGCGAGCCCCTCGAACGGCTCGTCGAGCAGGACGATCTTCGGATCGCGCACCAGCGCGCGCGCGATCGCCAGCATCTGCTGCTCGCCGCCGGAGAGCTCCGTGCCGCGGCTGGTGCGCCGCTGCTTCAGGCGCGGAAACATGGCGTAGATGCGCTCCAGCGGCCACCTGTTGTCGGCTGTCAGCCCGGCGAGGATGATGTTCTCCTCCACGTTCAGGCTGCCGAAGATGCGGCGATCCTCGTGCACGAGCTGCATCCCGGCCCGGGCGATGCCATGCGCCTTCTTGCCGGCGAGCTCCGCGCCATCGAGCTTGACGCTGCCGGTCCTGGGCTTCACCACGCCCATCAGGCTCTTGAGCGTCGTCGATTTGCCGGCGCCGTTGCGGCCGAGGAGCGCCACCACCTCGTTCTTCTCCACGCGAAGCGAAACGTCGAACAGGATGTGGCTGTCGCCGTAGTAACTGTTGAGGCCACTGACTTCGAGCAGGCTCATGCCACCGCTACCTCTTCATGGATGCCGCCGAGATAGGCTTCCTGGACCTTGGCGTTGGTCTTGATCTCCTCGGGCGTACCCTCGACGAGCACACGCCCCTCCTGAAGCACGGTGATCTTCTCGACCAGCTCGAACAGCGAGTCCATGTCGTGGTCGATGACGATCATCGTGCGGCCCACGGCGATCGACTTCAGCAGCGCCACCGTCTCGACGCGCTCCTGCGGGCTCATGCCGGCAAGCGGTTCGTCGAGCAGGAGCAGGCTCGGCGAGGTAGCGAGCGCCAGCCCGATCTCCAGGCGCCGCTTCTCGCCGTAGGCGAGCTCGGACACCGGCGTATCGAGGCGCGCGGTCAAATGGACCAGGGCCGCCGTGCCCTCGACTTGCGCATCGAGGCCCGCAACCTTCGGAAGGCTCTTGAACAGGTCGAGCCTGAACTTGCCCCGGGTCTCGCCGAGCGCCGCGATCCTCAGGTTCTGCCTGACGGTCAGCCGCTCGAAGAGCTGGTTGATCTGGTAGCTCTTGGTGAGCCCGAGCTGGCAGGCGTCGGCGACGCCCATGCCGGTGATGTCGCGGCCCTCGAACACGATCTTGCCCGCGGTCGGCGGAACCTCGCAGGTCAGCATCTTGAAGAAGGTGCTCTTGCCTGCGCCGTTCGGCCCGATGATGCCGCGCAGCTCGCCATGGTCGACGGTGAAGTCGATGTCGCTGTTGGCGACCAGGCCGCCGTAGCGCTTGGTCAGGCCGGTCACCTGCACGATGGGGCCGCTGCTCCTGCCGGCCGCCGACCTGCGCCGGGCCGGCATGGCCACCACCGTGGCGTGCGCCGGGACCGGGGATGCCGCAGCGGCCGGCGCCGTGTCGGCCGGCCGCTCCGCCACTTTCCCGCGACGCGTGGCCAGGTGATAGAGATCGACGATGCCGCCGACCAGGCCGCGGCGCAGGAAGCAGACCAGGAGCACGAACACGATGCCGAGGACGAGCTTCCAGGTGGCGCCGAGATGCAGCGTGGTCTGGAAGAAATCGCTCAGATAGAGCCATGCCGCCGCCCCGAGCAGCGGCCCGAACAGCGTGCCGGCGCCGCCGATCGCGGTCTGCATGACGATCTCGCCCGAGGTCGCGAACATGAAGGCGTCCGGCGGCATGAAGCCCTGCATGAGGCCGAGCAGCCCGCCGGCGAAACCCGCATACATGGCAGCGACCACGAAGACGACGAGCTTGTAGCCGTGGATGTTGTGGCCGAGCGCCTCCGCGCGCAGCGGGTTGTCGCGGATGGCGCGCAGCAGCAGGCCGACGGGCGAGCGCACGATGCGCAGGGCGACCACGAGCCCGACGAAATACCAGAACGCGAAGAAGACGTACATCGACCAGTTGCTGTCGAACTGGATGTTCGTGAAGCCGAGGTTCAGGTTCGGCGTCGGTACGCCGGGCAGGCCGTTCTCCCCGCCGGTATATTCCGACAGCGGGTTGAATTCGACGAAGAAGAAGACCTCGGCGATCGCCACGGTGATCATGGCGAAATAGATGCCGGTGCGCCGCAGCGCGATCAGGCCGATGAGATATCCGATGACGCCCGCCACGATCGTGCCGAGGATGACCGCTGCGACGGTATTGGTGAACGAGGTCTGCGTCAGCAGGTAGGCCGCGAACATGCCGCCGCTGCCGAAGAACGCGGACTGGCCGAAGGAGAGCAGGCCGGTATAGCCGAACAGGAGGTCGAAACCGATCCCGACCAGCCCCCATATGAGGATGCGGTTGATCGTGGTCGGAGTGAAGCCGAGATGGGGCAGCACGAAGGGCGCCGCGATCAGGGCGATCAGCGTCAGGCTTTCGACGAGGAAGGGGCGTTGTCTGGGCATCGGATGATCGCGTTCACTCGCGGCCCGCCGCGCCGAGCAGTCCGCGGGGGCGGAGCACCAGCACGAGCGTCATCGCCACGAAGAGCATGACGTAGGAATAACCGGGGTTGAACATCGAGGTGATGCTGATGATCTCGCCGGCAATGAGGCCGCCCAGCACCGCACCCGGGAAGGAGCCGACGCCGCCGATCACGACGACGACGAAGGTCTGCACCAGGATGGCATCGCCGACGTCGGGCGCGATGGAGACCACCGGGGCGTTGACGATGCCGGCGAAACCGGCCGCCATGGCGCCGATGCCGAACACCAGCATGAAGATCCTGTAGACGTTGATGCCGAGCGAATCAACCATCACCGAATCCTCGATGCCGGCGCGCACGATCATGCCGATGCGCGTGCGGTAGAGCACGAAATACAGCGCCAGCAGCGCCACCGTGACGATGCCGAGCAGGGCCAGCCGGTAGGTCGGGTAGACCATGAAGCCGAGCGGGGTGATGCCCATCAACGGCGCCGGCGGCGGTACCGACTTCGAGAGGCTGCCGAAGAAGAAGCGCACGGCCTCGACGAAGACGATGCCGAGGCCGAAGGTGACGAGAAGCTGGTCTTCGGGCGGCCGTGCATAGAAATAGCGGATGATCAGCCGCTCGGTCACCACGCCCACCACCATCACGAACAGCGAGCCGGCGATGGCCGCGACGACGAAGGATCCCGAATGGGTGTAGGCCACCCAGCCGGCATAGCCTCCCAGCATGAACATCGCGCCATGCGCGAGATTGAGCACGCCGAGCGTGCCGTAGATGATCGTCAGGCCGGAGGAGATGAGCGCCAGCAGCGCGCCCAGCACCAGCCCGTTGAAGCATTGAGAGATGAAGTTGGCCCAGTTGATCACGGTGTCCCGCCAGGAGCATGAGTGCCTGCCGCCACGTGCGACGGCGAGCACGCGACAGACGCCCTCCCGCCGGCACCGGCGGGAGGGCGCCCTCGCCTATCAGGTGTAATCGCCGAGCTTGCAGCCGAACGCGTCGGGCGCCTGCATCACTTTCTCGCCGGGCACGAGCTCGAGCACCTCCCAGTAGTCCTCGTCGTTCTTCATGTCCTTCTTGGCCTTGCCGCGGACGATGACGACCGGACGCACGCACTGATGGTCTTGCGGCCGATAGTGGACGTCACCGAGGAGCGAGGGGATGGTCTCGCCTTTCTCGTACTGCCTGATGACGTCGGGCGGGTAGAAGCTGCCCGCTTCCGTGACCATGCGCGCCCAATGGGCGAAGCTGACGTAGCCGTTCTCGGCGCCCCATTCCGGCCGATATCCGTACTTCTTGCGGAACGAATCCACGAACATCTTGGCAAGGGGATATTTGTCCTCGAGCGTCCACCAGAAATCGGTGGCGGCGAAAACGCCGGCCGTGAGGTCCGGTCCCACCTCCTTGGCGAGGAAGGGAATCTGGTAGGGGATGACCAGCGTCATCTTCGGCAGGATGCCGAACTGCTTGGCCTGCTGGGTCGACAGCACGGCGTCGCGGCCCCAGTTGACGTTGATCAGGAAGTCGGCGCCGGAGTTCGCGATGTTGGTCAGGTACTGGCTGAAATCCTGCGTGCCGAGCGGCGACACCTGGTTGGTCACCATCTTCCAGCCGGCCTCTTTGGTCAGGTAGTCGTTGACCGACTGCGTCGTGGTGTGGCCGTAGGTATAGTCCGGCGTCATGAACGCCGCCTTGCGGTTCTTGCCGAAATTCTTCACCAGGATCGGGCCGATCGCGTTGGCCGCCGTCTCGCCGTAGAAGCCCTGCCGGAAGCCGTAGCGTACGCAGTCCTTGCCGGTGGTGTCGTTGGAACCGGAGATGCCGGCCAGGTAGAGGATCTTCTCGCGCTGGGCGAACTTGTTGAGCGCGACCGCCACGGCCGACGAGGTCGAGCCGATCATCAGGATGACCTTCTTCTGGTTGATGAAGGTCTGCTCCGCCTGCACCGCCTGGTTCGGCTTCGCGGCCGAGTCGGCCGAGACCAGCTCCACCTTCTTGCCGAGCACGCCCTTGTCCACCTTGGGCGCGAATTTCTTCATCAGCTCGTGGTTGGTGTTCATGTGCTCGACGGCGAGCTCCATGCCCTTGCGCTCGTCCTCGCCCTGCACCGCATAGGTGCCGGTGAGCGGCACGGCGGCCCCGATATAGACCGTGCTGCCCTGCGAGCCGGCCGGCCAGGTGCCGATCGGCGGCTTGTCCTCGGCATAGGCCCAGCCGATATGGCCGAAACCGGGAACCAGGGTCGCGCCGGCAACGCCCGCACCCACACCCAGCACGCGACGACGCGCGATGACGGGCGTCGTCTTGTTCGTGAACTTGGACTCCGACATGCTTTCTTCTCCCATCGGTTGGCGATGTTCTGCGTAGTGTTGACCGTTGACCGGCGGATGCACCCGCATCCCGAACTGTGGGGGAAGGATCCCCTTCGCCAGTCAACCTCACAACAACAGATTGACTTCGTTGATTCTTTTTGTGAAGAATTCATGTTCATGAATGAAAATTCGTGGATTTTTCACCTTGCGGCGCAGCATCGGAGGCGGTGAGCCTGTGCGACGTTCACTGATCGGACCGACCTTGCGCGAGCGCCGGCGTGCGCTCGGCATCACGCAGTCGAAGCTGGCCGCCGAGGTAGGCATCTCGGCGTCGTACCTGAACCTGATCGAGGGCGACAAGCGCAACATCGGCGGCGTGCTGCTCAAGCGCATCGCCGACGCGCTCGGGCTGGCGCTCGACGAGCTCGACGGCGCCGCCGAGCGGCGGCTGGTGGACGATCTCGGCGAGCTCGCCGGCGAGCCGCTGCTGGCCGACCTACGCCTGGACCCGGCCGTCACCCACGGCCTGGCGAGCCGCCACCGGAACTGGGCGCGCGCACTGATCCGCCTGCATCGCGCCTGGCTCGATCGCGGCGAGGCGGTGGGTGCGCTGTCGGACCGGCTCAACCAGGATCCCTTCCTCGGCGACGCCGTGCACAGCATGCTCAGCCAGGTGGCGGCGATCCGCTCCTCCTCGGAGATCCTGGAGACCGTGGACGACCTCGAGCCGGCGCAGCGCCAGCGCTTCGTGTCCATCGTCAGCGACGAGAGCGCCCGCCTCACCGACGTGGCGCAGGCGCTGGCGGCGTTCTTCGACAAGGCGTACACGGGCACGCGATCGGTCACCCCGGTCGACGAGGTCGACGACTTCATCTTCGATCGCGACAACTACTTCCCGGAGCTCGAGCAGGCGGCGACGGACTTCCGCGCCGCCGCGGCGATCGAGGGCGACTGCCGCGAAGCGGCGCTGGTGGACTACCTGCGGAATACGCACGGGGTGCAGGTGATCGCCCGGCCCTCGACCGAGCTCGATCCCACCGACGTGCGCCACCATGCGGCGTTCGACACCGGCACGCGTACGATGGTGCTGGCCGAGGCGGCCCCGCGCCCGACGCGGCGATTCCAGCTCGCCCGGCTCGCCACCGAGCTCTTCCACCAGGGGCGCGCGATCGACGGCGTGCTCGCGCGGGCCGGCCAGCTCACCACCGACGCCGCGCGCCGGCGCGCACGCCGCGCGCTCTCGTCCTACCTCGCGGCCGCGGTGCTGCTGCCCTACGAGGCCTTCCTCGAGGCCGCCCTGCGCTCGCGCTACGACATCGACTACCTCGCCCAGCGCTTCGGCGCGAGCTTCGAGCAGGTGTGCCACCGGGTGGTCGCGCTGCGCCGGCCGGGCGCGGCCGGCGTCCCCTTCGGGCTGATGCGCACCGATGCCGCCGGCTTCACCAGCAAGCGCTTCCCGCTGCCGCGGCTGGCCCTGCCGCGCCACGGCCCGGCCTGCCCGATGTGGGCGATCTACCAGGCGTTCCACGTGCCCGGCACGGTGGTGCGCCAGCTCGCCGAGTTCCCGACCGGCGACCGGCTGCTGCTGATCGCGCGCACCGTGGAGAAGACGCGCCCGGCCTTCACCCTGCCGCGCCGCTTCCTGTCGATCATGCTCGCCTGCGACGCGCTGTACGCCGACCAGACCGTCTATGGCGACGGCCTCGACCTGTCATCCTCGGCGCCGGCCGTGCCGGTGGGGCCGAACTGCCGGCTGTGCGTGCGCCGCGACTGCCTGTACCGCGAAGAGGATCCGATCATCGATGCCTGACGGGCTACACTCGCAACCAGTACCAGGATATGAACAACACCGCACCGGACAGGGGAGACGGGCCATGGCCACCCGCGTGCTGATCGCAGAAGACGAGCCGCACATCGTCGAATCGCTGAGCTTCGTGCTGCGGCGCGAGGGCTACGCCGTCACCTCGGTGCTCGACGGCGAGGCGGCGCTGCGCCACCTGCGCAGCGACGCCCCCGACCTGCTGATCCTCGACCTGATGCTGCCCAGGATCAACGGCTTCGAGGTCCTGAAGGCGGCGAAGTCCGATCCGTCGCTGAAGGCCATCCCGGTGATCATCCTCACCGCCAAGGGGCAGGTGCACGATCGCCGCATGGCCGAGGAGATCGGCGTCGACGGTTTCATGACCAAGCCGTTCTCCAACCGCGACATCGTCGAGCAGGTGCGCCACCTGACCACGCGCTGAAGCACGAGCCGCGCCGATGAAGAGCCAGGCCCCGGTTCCCGCCCGCACACGCAACGCGGCCGCGCTGCTGCCGGCGATCGGCGTCTTCCTGTGGATGCCGCCGGTGATCACCCTGTTCAGCGGCGGCATCGAGGTGGCCGGGGTGCCGCTCATCGTCGCTTACCTGTTCGGCACGTGGCTGCTGCTGATCGTCTGCGCTGCGCTGCTGACCAGACGGCTGGGGCAGCGGCCGCAGCCGCCCATGCCGCCCGACGCACCGGTCGGCGCGCCGCCTCCCTATTCCGGGCCGCCGCCGCACGTACCGCCCTCCTGATGCTGTCCGCCAACCTCGTCCTGCTCACGGCGCTGCTGTACGTGGCGCTGTTGTTCGCGGTGGCGTTCGTGGGCGATCGCCGCGCGCGCACCGGGCGCCTGGGATGGCTGCAGTCGCCACTGGTGTACACGCTTTCGATCTCGGTCTACTGCACGTCGTGGACCTTCTACGGTGCGGTCGGCTCGGCCGCGCGCAACGGCCTGGAATTCGCCACCATCTACATCGGCCCGACCCTGGTGTTCGTCGGCTGGTGGGTGCTGCTGCGCAAGATCGTGCGCATCGCCCACACCCAGGGCATCACCTCGATCGCCGACATGATCTCCTCGCGCTACGGCAAGAGCGCCAGCCTGGCCGCGCTGGTCACGCTGATCGCGGTGGTCAGCACCACGCCGTACATCGCGCTGCAGCTCAAGGCGGTCGCCACCAGCTTCCAGGTGATCAGCAACAGCGGTCCCGACGCGCTCTCGGGCACGCCCGACGCGGCGCCCGACTTCCGCGCCGGATTCTGGATCGCGGCCGGCATGGCGGTATTCACCATCCTCTTCGGCACGCGCAACATCGACGCCAAGGAGCGCCACCACGGGGTGGTGGCGGCGATCGCGCTGGAAGCCGTGGTCAAGCTGGTCGCGCTGGTGGCCGTCGGGCTGCTGGTGACCTTCGGCATCGCCGGCGGGCCGGCGCAGGTGTTCGAGCTGCCCTCGGCGGAGATCCTGCGCGCGCAGGATTCCTTCGGGCCGCGATGGATCACCGTGATCTTCCTCTCGGCAGCCGCGGTGATCTGCCTGCCGCGACAGTTCCAGGTGACGGTGGTCGAGAACGTGGACGAGGGGCACCTGCGTACGGCCGCCTGGCTGTTCCCGCTGTACCTGTTCCTGATCAGCCTGTTCGTGCTGCCGATCGCGATCGCCGGGCTGAGCTACCTGCCGGCCGGGTCCAATCCCGACATGTTCGTGCTGACCCTGCCGATGTGGGCGCGCCAGGACGCCGTCGCGCTGCTGTCGTTCCTGGGGGGCTTCTCCTCGGCCACCTCGATGGTGATCGTCGCGTGCATTGCGCTCTCGACCATGATCTCCAACCACATCATCATGCCGCTGGCGCTGCGCCTGCGCTGGGTGTCGCAGAGCGCCAGCGGCGAGATCCGCCGCTTCCTGCTCGCCAGCCGGCGCGTCAGCATCTGCGTGATGCTGCTGTTCGGCTTCCTGTACTACCGCCTCAGCGGCGATTCCGACGCGCTCGCCTCCATCGGCCTGATCGCGTTCGTGGGCGCGGCGCAGGTGCTGCCGAGCCTGATCGGCGGGCTGTTCTGGCGCCACGCCAACGCCGACGGCGCCTTCGCCGGGCTGATCGCCGGCACCATCCTGTGGGCCTATACGCTGTTCCTGCCCAGCATCGGCGACGAAGCGATCCTGTCCGCGAAGGATCTCATCGACGGCCCCTTCGGACTGGAATTCCTGCGCCCGCAGGCGCTGTTCGGCCTGACGGGCTACGATCCCCTGGTGCACGCGATCTTCTGGAGCCTGTCGGTCAACACGCTCCTGTTCGTGCTGGTGTCGCTGTGGCGCGAACCGCGCCCGTTCGAGCGCCTGCAAGGCACGCTGTTCGTCGACGTGTTCCGCACCCCGGCCGAAGCGACCACCGGCCTGCTGCACCGCTCGGCCACGACCGACGACCTGAGCATGCTCGCCCAGCGCATCCTCGGCGCGGACGAGGCGCAGCGCCTGTTCCGGCAGGCCGCGCAGCAGCAGGGGCGCGACCGGGACATGCCGATCGCCGACAACGCCTTCATCACGCAGCTCGAGCGCACGCTCGCCGGCAGCATCGGCGGCGCCTCGGCGCACGCGATGATCTCCCAGGTGGTCACCGGCGAGACGATCAGCCTCGACGCCCTCATGCGCATCGCCGACGAGACCCAGCGCATCCGCGAGTACAGCCATCAGCTCGAGGAGAAGTCGCGCCAGCTCGAGGCCACCGCCCGCCAGCTCGGCGAGGCCAACGAACGCCTGCGGCGGCTCGACGTGGAGAAGGACCATTTCCTGAGCCAGGTGAGCCACGAGGTCAGGACGCCGATGACCTCGATCCGCTCGTTCTCGGAGATCCTGCTCGACGCGAGGGATCTCGACCCCACGCAATCGGAGCACTTCCTGCGCATCATCCACGAGGAAAGCGTGCGGCTCACCCGCCTGCTCGACAGCACCCTCGAGCTGAACCTGCTCGAGCACGGCGAGGCGCCCTGGCAGCTGACGCGCATCGACCCGGAGCTCGCGCTCGACAACTCGATCCGGATCTGCCAGGGGCTGGCCTCGGGCGCGCGGGTGCGGCTGCTCGAAGGCGAGCGCGCGCGCGGCACCATGGTCGAGGGCGAAGCCGACCGGCTCAGCCAGGTCTTCATCAACCTCATCTCCAACGCGATCAAGTACAACACCAGCCGCACGCCCTGGGTGCTGGTGAGCAGCCGCATCCACCACGACTCCTACGAGGTGCTGATCGAGGACAACGGGCCGGGCATCCGCGCCGACGAGCGCGAGCTGATCTTCTCGAAGTTCCGCCGCGGCTGGGCGCACACCCAGACCTCGGCGCCGGGAGCCGGCCTCGGCCTGGCCATCAGCTGGCAGATCATGCGCCGGCTCGGCGGCTCGCTCTCCCTGGCGAGCGGCGCCGGGCGCGGCGCCTGCTTCCGGGTGTCGCTGCCCTACCCCGGCCGTGCCGCCTAGGGCGTATTGACGCTACGATCGTCCGCGCGCAGGCGCCCGCACGCAGGCCCTAGCGCAGCTCGATGCTGCCGTCGAACTTCACCGTGAGCCCGAGCGCCGCGATCTCGAGCGTCATCACGGCCGGCAGCGGTGCATCCTCGCGCAGCCTGCCGTCGGCAAGGGCCGCGGCGACCGCCTGCTCGATCTCGCGCTGCGACCCGACGCCGACGGTACGCAGGAACTTGCGAATGCTGTGGCTGAAGGCTTCCTCGTTCATCGCGGCTCTCCGGTGGATGGGTACAGGCCCCATTGTGCCGCGGCGCGCGCCGAGCCCGGTAGACTCCGCCATGGAGCGCCGCCACCGCGAACCCGGCCATGCACCGCACCGAACGCCTGTATCGCATCGACCAGCTCATCCACCAGCACACGGTGATCGCCTTCAACGCGCTGATGCGCGAGCTGGAGGTCTCGCGCGCGACGCTCAAGCGCGACATCGCCTACATGCGCGACCGGCTCAACGCGCCCATCGTCCACGACCGCGAGCGCGGCGGCTACTGCTTCGCGCCCTCCTCGCTCGGCCCGCAGTACGGCCTGCCGGGGCTGTGGTTCAACGACCGCGAGGTGCTGGCGCTGCTCACCATGCACCGCATGCTCGAGGAGCTCGACACCGGCGGCCTGCTCGGCCCGCACATCCAGCCGCTCGTCGCGCGGCTCAATGCGCTGCTCGGCACCGCCAACGACTCGGCCGACGAGATCATGAGGCGGGTGCATATCATCGCCGCGCAGAGCCGACCGGTGAAGCCGAACTGCTTCGAGATCATCGGCAGCGCGCTGGTGGCGCGACGGCGCCTCGAGATCGCCTACTTCACCCGCTCGCGCAACACGCGCGGAGTGCGCGAGGTCTCGCCGCAGCGCCTGGTGTGGTATCGCAGCGCCTGGTACCTCGACGCATGGTGCCACCGCACCGGCACCCTGCGCGTGTTCGCCCTGGACGCAGTGGAGCAGACGCGGCTGGTCGATCGCCGTGCCCACGAGATGCCGCTGGCGGAAGTCGAGCGGCGCCTCGGCAGCGGCTACGGTATCTTCCGTGGGCGACGGCTCGCCTGGGCCACGCTGAGGTTCTCGGCCGATGCCGCGCGCTGGGTGCGGGCCGAGGTCTGGCACCCGGAGCAGGAGGGCCGGGAGCTCGCCGACGGCGGCTGGGAGCTGCGCGTGCCCTACGGCGCGACGCCCGAGCTCGAGATGGACATCCTGCGCCACGGCGAGCACGTCGAGGTCGTGGGGCCGCCGGCGCTGCGCCGGCGCGTGGCCGAACGGCTCACCGCCGCGCAGGCGGCCTACCGGTGAGCCGCCGATGACCGAGGACGACGCGCGCAACGCCCTGCTGGTGCGCGCGTTCGAGCTCGCGCCCGCCGACCTGGCGAACTGGAGCGGCGACGATCGCGCCTGGGCCAGCCGCGCCGCGGCCGAGGTCGAGGGCGCATCCGCGCCGACCGATGCCTTCGTGGCACGGCGCGCCCGCCTGGCGGCCGAGCGCCTCGCCGGGCGCGAGCGTGCCGTCGCGCGCACGCTGCGCGCGCTCACCTGGCGGCCGGGCGCGGCCTGGGCGATCGCGCTGGCGGCGTTCCTGCTGGGGGCGGCCGGCGACGCGATCGGCGCCTCGCAGCGCATCAACGTGCTCGCGCCGCCCCTGCTGGCGCTGATGGCCTGGAACCTCGCGGTGTACGCCGCCCTGGCGCTCGGCAAGGCGGCACGGCTGGCCGGCGCACGGCGCCGCACGCCAGGCCCCCTCGCCCAGCTGCTGGCGCGCATCACGCACGCGGCGGGCGCGCGGCTGCGTGCCGGCGCCGACGGTCCGGTGCTGGCGCGCTTCGCCCTCGACTGGGCACGCATCGGCGCCGCGCTGAACGCGGCGCGCGTGGCGCGAGTGCTGCACATGGCCGCCATCGCGCTGGCACTGGGCGCGCTGGCCGGCATGTACGTGCGCGGCCTGGTGCTCGAGTACCGCGCCAGCTGGCAGAGCACCTTCCTCGACGCCGAGGCGATCCGCCGCCTGCTCGACTTCGTCCTCGGGCCGGCCGCGAGGCTGACCGGCATCGCGCTGCCCGACGCGCAGCGCCTGGCGGCAATGCGCTTTCCCGAATCGGCGGGCGAGCCGGCGGCGGCATGGATCCACCTGTACGCGGTCACTGTGGCGCTGGTCATCGTGATCCCGCGCGCCGTGCTCGCGCTGTCCGACCGGCTGATCGAGCGCCGCCTCGCGCGCCGCTTTCCCCTGGCGCTGGACGACGCATATTTCTCCGCGCTCGCGCGCGCACACCGCGGCGAGCCCGCCACGGTGGCCGTCGTGCCGTTCGCCCACGCGCTCACCCCACAGGCGGCGCTCACGCTGCGCGCCGTGCTCGCGGCCGCGCTCGGGCCTGCCCTCGACTTCGCGGTGGCCGCGCCGGTGGCCTACGGCGACGAGGCCGCGGCCGCGACGCGCCTGGCATCGCTGTGTGCGACCCCGCCGACGCTGGTCCTGGCACTGCTGTCCTCGGCCGCCACGCCCGAGCCGCAGGCCCACGGCGCCTTCGTCGAGGCGCTGGCCGCCGCGCTCGCGCCGGGCACTGCCATGCTGGTGGTGATCGACGAGTCGGCCTTCCTCGCCCGCTTCGGCGGCAACGACGCCACGGCCGTGCGCCGGCGCGACGAGCGCCACCTCGCCTGGAAGCGCCTGCTGGCGGAGCATGAACGCCAGGCACTGTTCGTGGACCTCGAGCGCGCGGATCCGGCAGCGGCCGCCGCCGCGCTGCGCACCGCGCTCGCACGGCCGGCCGCCGTGACCGCCGCGCAGGCCCCGCGATGAGCGCGCACACCATCGCGCTGAGCCTGGTGTCGCACACCAACGTGGGCAAGACCACGCTCGCGCGCACCCTGCTCGGGCGCGACGTGGGCGTGGTGCGCGACGAGCCCCACGTCACCGAGGCGGCCGAGGAGCACCTGCTCGTCGAGACCGCCGGCGGCGACCGCCTGGTGCTGTGGGACACGCCCGGCTTCGGCGACAGCGTGCGCCTGGCGCGCCGGCTCGATGCGAGCGGCGACCCGATCGGCTGGTTCCTGAGCGAGGTCTGGGACCGCTTCCGCGACCGAGCGTTCTGGGCTGGCCAGCAGGCGGTGCGCAACGTGCGCGAGCGCGCCGACATGGTGCTGTACCTGGTCAACGCCGCCGAGTCGCCCGCGCACGCGGCCTATGTCCCCACCGAGATGCGCATCCTCGAATGGATCGGCAAGCCGGTGGTGGTGCTGCTGAACCAGCTCGGGCGCCCCCGTCCCGCCGCCGAGGAAGAGGCCGACGTGCAGGCCTGGCGCAGCCAGCTCGCCGGCACCTCGCTGGTACGCGCGGTGCTGCCGATGGACGCCTTCGCGCGCTGCTGGGTGCAGGAAGCGACGCTGCTGCGCGCCCTGCAGGCGGTGCTGCCGGAGGAAGACCGGCGCGAGGCCTGCGCACGCCTGGCCGACGAGTGGCTGCGCCGCCGGCGCGCCACTTTCGATGCGGCGATGGACGTGCTGGCGCAGCGCATCGCGCGCGCCGCCGCCGACCGCGAGCCGGTCCCCGCGACGGGCCTGCTCGATCGCCTGCGCGACGCCGGCAGCGCCCTGGCGGCGCGCCACGGCGCCGAGGAGGCCGAGGCCTCGGCGACCCGGCGCGGGGCCATGCGCCGGCTGGCCGAACGGCTCGATGCCGACGTGCGTGCCGGCACCGACCGGCTGATCGCGCTGCACGGGCTCGCCGGCCATGCCTCGGGCGAGGTCCTCGCGCGCCTGGCCGAGCACTATGCGGTCACCGACCGCCTCGACGAAGGCAAGGCCGCGATGTTCGGCGGCGCGATCACCGGGGCGCTCGCCGGGCTCAAGGCCGATCTCGTCGCCGGCGGCCTCACCTTCGGCGCCGGCATGCTGGCCGGGGGCATCGTCGGCGCGCTGGGCGGCTTCGGCCTGGCGCGCGGCTTCAACCTGGTGCGCGGTGCGCAGTCGCCCTCGGTGGCCTGGACCGACGCGGTGCTCGACGAGCTGGTGGTCACCGGCCTGCTCGGCTACCTGGCGGTGGCGCACTACGGCCGGGGCCGCGGCGACTGGACGCCGTCGGAGCACCCGGCGCACTGGCGCGACGTGGTGCTCGCGGTGTTCGAGCAGCGGCGCGAGGCCTTCGCGCACGCCTGGACGCTGCGCCGCGAGCCCGATGCCACGCCGGCGCTGCAGGCGGCGCTGCGCCCGCTGCTGACGCAGGCGGCGCTCGACGCCCTCGAGCGGCTGTATCCGGGCGCGCTGGCGCGCAGCCGCGGCGAATGAGCGAGCTTCGCTCCTTCTAGGAATCCGTCGGGTTCGAATCGAGCCCGCCAGATTCCCGATCGATGGGATCCATGTCGTCGAAGTAGCGCCCTTCGGCGGCGACGAAGGCCGCGACCATGGCGCGCCAGGTGGCCTCGACCACGTCTTCCAGGCCCTCGAAGCCGCGGTCGTGGCGCGCGGCGAGCGCGCGCACCCGCGCGATCACCTCGGCCTGGCGCGCCGGCGCCGCCACCTGGCCGGCATCGGCCTTGAAGCGCGCGGCGTCCTTCACCAGCATCGCGCGCTCGGCCACCAGGGCGACCAGCTGCTCGTCGATGGCATCGATGCCGGCGCGCACGCCGGCCAGGTTCGCGGCCAGCGGCCGGTAGGCCGGGTCGCGGAAGCAGCGCAGCGGCTTGCCTTGCGGATCGGGTTCCATGCCGCCGATTCTGCCACGGGCGCCCGTCGCGGATCTGCTAAGGTCACCCCTCGTGCGACCCGTGATCCGCGCCTGGGCGGCGCTCCTGACGACGATGGCCATGGCCTGGGCCGGCGGCACCGGCGCGCAGGGGCGCGTCATCGCCGCCGATCCATCGAACTACCTCGCGCTGCTGCGCACGCTGCAGCCCGGCGACACGCTGCGGCTGGCGGCGGGCACCTACGACCCCGCCGGCGGCGCGCCCGGCCTGCCGCTGTTCGGCCTCCACGGCACGGCCGGCCGGCCGATCACCATCACCGGCCCCGAGGGCGGCGCGCGGCCGCTGCTGCTCGGACGCGCCGGCTACAACACGGTGCGCCTGGCCGATGCGAGTCATCTCGTCGTGCGCAACCTCGTCATCGACGGACGCGACCTCGGCGGCGCGGGCGTGGCCGCCCAGGGCCTCACCCACCACATCACGCTGGAGAACCTGGTGATCCGCGGGGTCGGCTCGGACCAGCAGGTCGACGGCATCTCCACCGCAGGCGCGCCGGCCTGGAACTGGGTCGTGCGCGGCAACACCATCGTCGGCGCCGGCACCGGCATGTACTTCGGCAACTCCGACGGCACCCATCCGTTCGTGGCCGGCCTGATCGAGCGCAACCTGGTCCGCGACACGATCGGCTACAACATCCAGATCAAGCACCAGCTGCCGCGGCCCGAGGGCATCGGCCTGCCCGCGGGCCCCTCGCGCACGATCGTCCGCCGCAACGTGTTCTCCAAGTCGGCCAACAGCGCCACCGGCCCCATGGCCAGGCCGAACCTGCTGGTCGGCCACTTCCCCACCAGCGGCCCGGGCAGCGACGACCTCTATGAGATCTACGGCAACTTCTTCTACCGCAACCCCACCGAGGCGCTGTTCCAGGGCGAGGGCAACATCGCCTTCTATGCCAACGTGATGTTCAACGATGCGGGCCCGGCGCTGAATATCCAGCCGCACAACGACCTGCCCCGGTCGATCTCGATCTTCGGCAACACCGTCATCGCCAGCGACAGCGGCATCCGGGTGAGCGGCGCCGCCGCCGGGTTCGCCCAGCGCGTGTTCGGCAACGCGGTGTTCGCCGCCGTTCCGCTGGCGGGCGGCCAGCAGCGCGACAACTTCACCGGCAGCTACGCCTCGGCGGCTGCGGTGCTCGTCGCGCCGCAGCCGCCGCCGGAGCGCTTCGATGCGCATCCGAAGGCCGGCGCGCTGCGCGGCACCCCCATCGATGCGATCCCGGCCGCGGGCTACACCGAATTCGACCGCGACTTCGACGGCCGGCCGCGCGACTGGACGATCCGCGGCGCCTACACCGACGCAGGGGCGCAACCCGGCCGGCGGCCGCGACTCGCCGTCGAGCCCGGCCCCGCGATGCCCTAGGGACGTATCTGAGTCGAAGCCGCAGCACGAAATCGCCTCCGGCTCGACCCCGCGCATCGATTCCTTGCGTTCATGGCAGGCACCTCATCGAGGAGCCGCCATGCGCCCGCACCCTACGCCTGCCCTTGCGCCGTCGAACGCCCGCCGCCGCGCGCCGCGCCTTCCGCACCACCTTCTGCCGCATCCCCCATGGCGCCACCTCCCGCTGCGCCGCACGAGCGCCGCTGCGGCGCTGTCCACCCTGCTGTTCGCCGCAGCAACCACCCAGGCGGCAGGCCGGCTCGCCGACGTGACCGTCCTGGACCGCGACTCCGGCCGCGTGCTGCCGGTCCATCGGCACGCCGGACAACTGTGGGTCGCGGGGCAGCCCGGCGCCCGCTATGCGATCGTCGTGCACAACCGGCTGGGCGAGCGCGTGCTGGCGGTCACCGCGGTCGACGGCATCAATGCCGTCAGCGGCGAGACGGCGGCCTGGGAGCAGACCGGCTATGTGCTGGGGCCGTACCGGCGCCATGCGATCAACGGCTGGCGCAAGAGCGACGAGCAGGTGGCAGCGTTCACGTTCACCGCGCTCGCCGACGCGTACGCCACGCGCACGGGCCGGCCGTCGAACGTCGGCGTGATCGGCGTGGCGATCTTCCGCGAGCGCATCGAGGCCCCGGCCCCTGTGCAGCAGGCGCCGGCACCCGAGGCATCGCCGTCGCGGGAATCCTCTACGCCGGACTCGCCTGCGCCGGGATCGTCGATGCCCGAATCGTCGACGCCGGCATCGCCGGCACTTCCCGGCGCCGCCGCCGGAAGCGCCGAGGCCCGGGACGAAGCGGCGGCCGGCGCTGCGGGGCGGGTCCGCCGCAGCGAGAAGCTCGGCACCGGGCATGGCGGGCGCGAATGGTCGGCGGTCACGCACACGAGCTTCGAGCGCGCGCGCAGCACGCCCGACGAAGTGATCGTGCTGCGCTACGACAGCCGGGAGAACCTGGTCGCGATGGGCGTGCTGCCGGCACCGTTCGTGCCGGGGCCGCGGCCCGATCCGTTCCCGCACTCGCCCGTGCTGGGCTACGTACCCGATCCGCCGATGCGCCCCCGATGAATGCGTCGACGACCGGATGGCGGCCCGGCCCGGTGCCGGGCGCCATCGCCCCCGCGCGTCGCGCACAATCACGCCCCATGGAGTCGAGCGGCCCGCCCTCTGGCGACGAGGAACTGATGCTCGCGTTCGGGCGCGGCGACGTACGCGCTTTCGAGATGCTCTACGATCGCCACGAGCGCGGGCTGTTCCGCTTCATCGTCCGCTGCGTCGGACGGCAGGCGGGCAACGGCGTGGCCGAGGAACTGTTCCAGGACACCTGGTTCGCGGTCACGCGCGAGGCGGCGCGCTACCGGCCCCAGGCGCGATTCGCCACCTGGCTGTACACCATCGCGCGCAGCCGGGTCGTCGACTACGTGCGGCGCAGCCGCTCGCGCGGCGGCACGCCGGCATCGATCGACGACGAAGCGCACGCCGATCTGGCCCAGGCGCTGGCGGCCGACGCGCGCGGCGAGCCGCTGGCGAGGGTGGAGGACCGCGCCCGGGCGACGGCCTTCATGGCAGCCGTCGACGCGCTGCCGGACGAGCAGCGCGCGGCCTTCCTGCTGCAGGTGGAGGCCGGCCTGAGCGTGGAGGAGATCGGCGCGGCGACCGGCGTGGGCGCGGAAACCGCCAAGAGCCGGCTGCGCTACGCGCGCGCGAAACTGCGCCAGGCGCTCGCGCACTGGCGCTGAAGGACGAGGGACATGCACACCTCCCCGACGCCCCCTGCCGAGGATCCGCTGCGCACCGCATGGCACGATGCCCAGCGACTGGTACAAGCCGACGCACCGTCGCCCGGAACGCGCGAGCGGATCCTGGCTCACGCGCGTTCGACGCGATCGAGGCCGGCGGCCAACGACGCGCGGTGGCGCATCGCCGCGCTCGGCTCGGTGACGGCCATGAGCCTCGCCGGCCTGCTCGCCTGGCAGCTGCTGCACGGCCCCGTCGAGCCGGCAGAGAACCACGATGCCTCAGTCGCGGCACCGGCGGGCGTCGCCGGTGCCGCACCGCCCATCGCGCCGCCCATCGCGCCGCCCATCGCACCGTCCATCGTACCGTCCATCGTACCGCCCGCCGCACCACCTGCCGCGCCCCCGGCTGCCTCCTCTGCCGCACCCGGCGTCGCGCAGGCGGATCGCGCCCGCGAAGACGCCCGGATGAAGGCTGACGGAATCGTGCGCCGTTCGCCCCGGCCGCGGCGCGACGAGGCCGGATCCGGCGCCGCGCCGGCGGCCCCCGAAGCGGCAGCGCCGGCGGCGAGCACGGCGCCTGCGCCCGCAACGCCTGCGGCACCGGCCGCCGAGGATCGCTCGAGGCCATTCGATCACGCCGGGGAACCCACGGCACGCGAACGAGCGGTTTCGCCGGCCATGGCGTCACGCGCCGAGGGTGCCCCGGCGCCATCGCCATCGTTCTCGCCCTCGACCGCAACGGCGACCGCTGCACTCGCGGCCGCCGCCGCCCGCGGTGATCTCGATGCCATGCGCCGGGCGATCGCCGGCGGTGCTGCGCTCGACGAGCGCGACACCGCCGGGCATACGCCGCTCATGGCGGCGGTACGGGCGCACCGCGCCGAGGCGGTGCGCCTGCTCCTGGAAGCCGGCGCCGACCCGCGCCGCCGCGACCGCACGCAAGTCGCGCCCCTGCAGCAGGCCCTGCGGCAAGGCGACGCCGCCATCGCCGAGCAACTGATCGCTGCCGGGGCGGGGGACTAGCACCGGGCCGGCGGTACGGCGGTACCAATGACCCCGACCGCCCGGGACCGCGCCGACGCCGTCCGTCGTCCGCCGCGCATCGCACCGCTTGCGCGAAAGCAACGCCGCGTGCAGCATCGATGCACGACGCCGGAGAGGAGGATCTATACTTCGGCGCACGTGACGGAGCCTGCGCACGGGGCTCGCCAGCCGGATCACAGCGGAGTTCGACCATGCGTTCCATCAGCCCATCCCTACGATTCGTTCCGTTCGCGCTCGGTCTGGCCCTGGCAGGCGCCGTTGCGCCCGCGCAGGCGGCCGACCCGGCCGTCAGCAGCTTCAATCCCCACGGCTTCGCCCTGCCCGCGGGCACCTATCGCTGCGACCTGAATCGCAGCGTCGACATCAGCCAGGTCTCGGCCGACATGCAGTCGGCCGTAGTGCGCTTCGACAAGAAGGAATACAAGATGCGCGCCGTCACGGCGCGCTCGGGCGCCCTGCGCTACGAAGACGCGAGCTCCGGGCTGGTGTGGCTGGTCATCGTCGGCAAGTCGATGCTGCTCGACACCAAGCACGGGCGCCAGCTCGCCAACGACTGCAAGAACGTGTGAATGAATCTACTGCGCGGCCCGAGGTCGCGCCTGCGATGCTCGCCGTACCGAAGTACGGCTGCGCTTCTCGGCGCGACCTCGGGCCGCTCGCTACGATTCCTTCACACGTTCTGAACCGGCCCGAATCCATCTGACCGGGGCTGGGGTTTCCCCGGCCCTGCCTCTCAGCTCCGCCCTGCCTCCTGGTCCGCCGCACCTTCGGTACACGCGGCCGCCGAGTTCGGCCGCGTCCGCGCCAGGAGTTCTCGTCCGGCTCAGTTCCTGAACACGCTGACCGCCTCGGCGAGCCGGGTCGCCTGACCCTTCATCGCCTCGGCCGCGGCCGCGGTCTGCTCGACCAGCGCGGCGTTCTGCTGCGTGGCCTGATCGAGCTGCGACACCGCCACGTTCACCTGGCCGATGCCGCTCGACTGCTCGGCCGTGGCGTCGCTGATCTCCGCGATGAGATCGTTCACCCGCTTGACCTGGGCGACGATCTCGCTCATCGCCCGGCCGGCCGCGTCGACCTGCTGGGCGCCGCTCTCGACCTTCTCGACGCTGGTGCCGATCAGGGACTTGATCTCCCTGGCGGCCTCGGCGCTGCGCTGCGCGAGGCTGCGCACCTCGCCCGCGACCACCGCGAAGCCGCGCCCCTGCTCGCCGGCGCGCGCGGCTTCCACCGCGGCATTGAGGGCCAGGATGTTGGTCTGGAAGGCGATGCCGTCGATCACGCCGATGATGTCGGCGATGCGCTTGCTCGAGGCGGTGATGTCCTGCATGGTGCCGACCACCTGGCCGACCACGCTGCCGCCCTGGGCCGCGACATCGCTGGCGCTGCTGGCCAGCTGCGCGGCTTCGCGGGCGGTATCGGCATTGTTCTTGACCGTGGCGGTCATCTGCTCCATCGAAGCGGCGGTCTCCTGCAGGCTCGAGGCGGTCTGCTCGGTGCGGGCACTCAGGTCGTTGTTGCCCTGCGCGATCTCGCCGCTGGCGGTCTGCACGCCGCCGACCTGCTCGCCGACGTCGTCCACCAGGGAGCGCAGGTTCAGGCCCGACTGGTTGATGGCGCGCAGGATCATGCCGATCTCGTCGACGCGGTTCAGGTGCACCATCTCGCCGGGTTGGCCGGCCGCCACGCTCAACGCCTGCTCGAGCACATGCTCGAGCGGACGCGAGATCTGGGCCTCCAGCGCCAGCGACGTCCCGAGGCCCAGCAGCGCGGCGCCTGCGGCGAAGCCCGCCAGCGCACCGCCGGCCAGGCCGGCGGCGGCCGCACCGGCCACCGCCAACAGGCCCAGGCCTGCGCAGAGCAGGCGCAGCCGCCAGCGCATCGGCATGATCTGCAGACAGGACATCCACGCCAGGAGCCCGGTGCGCACGATCAGGCCCCGATGGAAGCGCCGGCTGCCGGCCCGTCCCTCGCGGAAATCGCGATAGAGCTTCTCCGCCGCCTCGATCTCCTGGCGCGACGGCCTCGTGCGCACCGACATGTAGCCCGTCACCTGCCCGCCGCGCACGACCGGCGCGGCGTTGGCGCGCACCCAGTAGTGGTCGCCGTTCTTGCGGCGGTTCTTCACCACTGCCGTCCACGAACGGCCCGCCTTGATCGTGGCCCACATGTCGGCGAAGGCCTCGGGCGGCATGTCGGGGTGGCGCACGATGTTGTGCGGCTTGCCAGTGAGCTCGGCACGATCGAATCCGCTGACGGCGATGAAAGCGGCGTTGGCATAGCTGATGCGGCCCTTCGGGTCGGTCGTAGACATCAGCGTGGCGTCAGCGGCGAAGTCGTACTCGCGCTGGCTCACGGGCTGGTTGTTTCGCATGAAGTATGGTCCTGGGCTTGTTCGTTCTTGGCGTGGCTGTCGCCTGCGGGTGCGCGCGGGAGACTGGAATCGCGTCGCCGGCACCCGAGCATGCGAGACACCCGGGTAGGAATTTCGGCGTCGCAGGTCCGGACTTGAGCCGGACGTTCGGCCGACCGCCCGTCCGTCAATACCAGTCGTTCAGCATCACCCCGATGCCGAGGCGGCGCACGCGCGTCTGGTAGTCGAGCAGGTTCTCGCCGTAGCCGTCGAAGTACTGCACGTGCCAGCGCAGCTTGGGGCTGAAGCCGGTCGGGCGGCTGTAGTCGAGCTGCAGCGCCCCCTTGCCGGCGGTCGACAGGCTGCGGCGCAGCATCATCGTGAGCTGGTGCACCTCGCCCGCGTAGCCCACGCGCAGCTCGCCGTCGCCGACATAGCGCCTGATCAGCGGGTTGTCGTCGCCGCGCGCCGCATCGGGCGACGATTTGTTGTGCTCCGGGATGCGCACCCACGGGCGCACGCCGATCCACCACGGGCCGGGGCGATCGAACCTGAGGTCGGCGAACAGCCGGTTCCAGCTGCGCGAGAACTCGCCCGAGCGGCCGTTCGACTGGTGCACGAAGCCGGCGCTGGCCAGGCGCAGGTCCCAACCGAAGAGCTCGACCGCCGGCGCCCACGCGGCATACAGCTCGGGCTCGTGGCTGTACTCGCGAAACGGGCTCGAACGCTCGCCGTTGTAGGCCTGCCACCACGCCTGGCCGGTATAGGCGAAGAACACTGCGGCGCGGCCATCGAACAGCGGCGGCGTCAGCGGAAGCTTGAAGCTGACCTGGAACTTGACTTCGTTGCGCTGGACGGGTTCGCCGGCGCTGGTGCTGCGCGGCGCGGTGAAGGAGTGCGACACCGGATCGAGGTAGTTCGGCCGGTGCGGCAGGAGCGCGAAGCGCTCGCCCCACAGCACCGCCTCCTCGACGATGCGGCGGCGCACCGGCGAGGCGACGGACGGCGGAGCCGGTGCGACCGTCGCGGCAGCCTCCGCCGACGGCGGGACGGCCCCGGCGGCCGGCGGGGCCGACCCCGCGGCTGGCGCAGCGGCCCCTGCGGCTGGCGCAGCCGACCCCGTGGCCGGCGCAGCAGCTCCTGCGGCCGGCGGAGCCGAGCCGGCGGCCGGCGGGGCGGCGCCTTCGCTCCCGGCCGCCCCCTGCGCCGGGGTCGGCACCGGGTTCGGCGCAGAGGCCGGAGCGGACAGCGACGGCGGCGCGATGCGCTCTGGAGCCAGCGGGTGCGCTTCACGGCAGCGGGCGCGCAGCTCCGCGACGGTGGTCTGCGGCGCAGCCGTGCTCAGCGACTCCATCAGGCAGCGCTGCTCGTCGACCGGCTGCGCATGCGCAGCCGCCACGCACAGCAGGCCCGCGGCGAGTGCAGCGCCGCGCCGCACCGCCCGGGCCGCGGCGCGGGGCAGGAGATTCGGCATGAGCGGCATTGTGCCGCACGAGGGCGGGCGACCTCCGGGCGGAGGTGCACCGGTGGATCCCGGCGCCGCCCGTCGCTCCCGCCGGCTGCCGGTCAGCGGCCGCCGAGCGCCTCGCGCTGCATCATCAGGTAGACGTTGTAGGCGTTGCGCCGGTTGGCCGCCTCGAACGCCGGCAGGCCGGCGAAGCGCGACCAGTCGACGCGCGCGTACGCCTCGTCGAAGTCGAGCAGCTCCTCGACCGCCTCGCCCATGCGGCGGCGCAGGAAGCGCAGGTAGTCGCGCGTGAGCGCGAGGTCGCGCCGCGCGTCGGTCGAGGCCGGCCCGTGGCCGGTGACGACAATGCTCGGTCCCTGCGCAGCGAGCGCATCGAGCGCGGCGAGCCAGCCGCGCGTATCGGCGTCGCCCACGAAGGGCACGCGTCCGGCGAAGATCAGGTCGCCGGCGAACAGCACGCCCTCCTCCTCGACCAGCATCATCAGGTCTTCCGGGGTGTGCGCAGGCCCGGCCGCATACAGGCGGAAGGTCAGCCCGCCGAAGCGAAAGCTGGTGTCCCCCTCGACGTAGCGATCGGGCGCCACGATGCGCGCATCGTCGGTGACCCAGGGCGCCAGCGACTCCCGGCGCTCTTCGAGGCGCAGGCGCGGCGCCTCGCCGGCGAGGTAGTCGCGCACCCTGGCGTGCGCCCAGACTTCCGCGCCCGCCTCCTTGAACGCTTGCAGCCCATAGAAGTGGTCGGCGTGATAGTGGCTCACCACCACGCGGCGCACCGGCCGGTCGGTGATGGCGCGGATGCGCGCCAGCAGCGCGGCGCCCAGCGCCGGCGTACCGAGCGCATCGAACACCACCACACCCTCGTCGGTGACGACGAAGCCGGCGTTCGAGTTGAACCCCTGGTTGCGCAGCGACACCATGTCGGTGTCACCCTGGACGTACCATACGCGCGGCGACACGCGCTGCGGCGCCATCTCGACGGTGACCGGCGCCGGCGCCCGCGCGACAGCGGGCTGCGCCGCCGCGGCGAGGAGGAAGGCCGCGACCAAGGCCAGCATGGAGGTCGCCGCGCGGGAGGAGGCGACGGCGAACGCCGCCGTCAGGCGCTCGGCCGACGTCGGGCGCGCAGCCGATCGCCGTGGGCTCGTGCGGTCTCGATTCAACTCCGACACTACAGCTCGATGTCGAGCCGGATCGCTTCCACGCCGGCGCGCGCGCAGGCCTCGTCGGCCTCGCCGCCCGGCGCACCGGACACGCCGATGCCGGCCAGCGTCGAGCCGCCGGCCTCGATCGGCAGCCCACCGCCGAGCGCGGCCACGCGCGGCAGCTGGCGGATCGCGGCCGCAGGCGCGCCCGGCTGCGTCTGCGCAGCCAGCTCGGCCGTGGACAGTCGGAACGACGCGGCGGTCCAGGCCTTGTTGGCCGCCATCTCGACGGTGTGCGCGCCGGCATAGCGGTCGCGCAGGTAGACCTGCAGCACCCCGGCGCGATCGGTGATCGCCACGCCGACCTGGTAGCCGCCCTTGCGACAGGCCTCGAGGGCCGCCGTCGCCGCCTTGAGCGCGGTATCGACGGTGAGGCTGCGCGTGGCGAACGTCGCCTCGGCCATCGCCGGTGTGCAGGCCAGCGCGAGCAAGAGCGCCGCGGCGGCGCCGCGCAGGCATGGCGGGGTCATGTCGTCGATCTCCAGCGTGCCAGGGCCTGGACGTCTTCGGGGAACATCTCGCCGATCTCGAGCTGCTCGAGCCGGCCGCCGCGGCCGATCACCCACACGATGGGCAGCCCCCTGGGCCGGCCGATCGCGGCCTGCCAGCGCGCATCGAACATCGCGGCGTGGAAGACGTAGCCGTGCTCCTGCATGTAGCGGCGCGCATCGCGCTCGTCGCGGTCGATCGACAGCGCGAGCACCTCCAGCCCTTCGGCCGAATGCGCGCGATGCAGGCGATCGATCTCGGGGTTCTGCTTGCGGCAGAACGGGCACCAGCTCGCCCACAGCTCGATCACCACCACCTTGCCGCGCCAGTAGCCGGGCGCGAGCTCGCGCCCGTCGAGCAGGCGCACCGGCGGAAGGCGGATCGCCGTGCCGAGGGCGGGCACGCCGCCCGCTTCGGCGCGCGCCGGCGCACCCGCGCCCGCGAGCAGGGCCGCGCCGGCCAGCCGGATCAGTTCGCGCCGTCTCATGACCGCTTCATTGTCGGCTCAACGCCGACGCGGCGCCAGCATGGCTCGAGCCGGAGACAGGGCATCCGCGGACGACAGGACACTAGAGCTCGTCGCGGCCGATGCCGGGATTGGTCTGCATGCCGATCAGGCGCGGCAGGTTCAGGCGGCGCGGCGTCACCGTGGGATGCGCCGCGAGCCAGCGCTCGACCACCTCCCACACCGGTTCGCCCTGCGCCCCCTCGGCGACCGGCGCCCAGCCGGCCACGCGATAGGTGCGCCCTGCCTCGATGGGCGTGCCGTTCAGACGCATGTCGGAGATGCGCGCGCCGCTGCGTCCATCGGGATCGCAGGCATAGGTGAGGCCGCCCACGCGCACCATGTCGCCGCCCTGCTGGTAGTAGGGATCCGGGTTGAACAGGTTGTCGGCGACGTCCTCGAGGATGGTCTTGATCATCTCGCCGGAAAGATCGTTGACCGTGGTGTAGGGGTAGGTGATCGCGGTCTGGTCCATGAGGTGCTCGCGGGTGATGATCTGGCCGGGCAGCAGGGTCGTGCCCCAGCGAAAGCCCGGCGAGAACGCGATCTGCGCGCCCTTGACCTCCATCAGCGCGTCGAGGATCAGCTGGTCGAAGCTGCCGTTGAAGTTGCCGCGCCGGTACAGCAGCCCCTCGGTGACCGCCAGCGGCTGCTCGAGACGTGTGCGATACGGCTCGCGCACACGGTCGATGAGCGCCTGCATGTCCGGATCGGCCGGCAGCAGGTTCGAGAACACCGGCAGCAGCCGGTAGCGGAAGTCGGCCACCCTGCCGCCCTTGACCTCGAGGTCGAGCACCGCGAGGAACTTGCCGTTGGAGCCGGCGTTGGTCACCAGCGTGACGCCGCCGGCGTTGCGCACCGCCACCGGCTGCGGCACGCCGTCGTGCGTGTGCCCGCCGAGGATCGCATCGAGCCCCCTCACCCGCGTGGCCAGCTTGAGGTCGACGTCCATGCCGTTGTGCGACAGCAGTACCACCACCTGGGCACCCTGGGCGCGCACCTCGTCGATGATCTTCTGCAGCCGCTCGTCCTGGATGCCGAAGCTCCACTGCGATACCAGGTAGCGCGGGTTGGCGATCGGCGTGTAGGGGAAAGCCTGCCCGATGACGGCCACCGGCACCCCGCCGACGGTGCGCATGACGTGCGAGGCGAACACCGGGTCTTCGAAGTCGGTGGTACGCACGTTCTGCGCCACGAAGTCGATGCGGCCCTTGAGGTCCCTGGCGATGACCTCCTCGACGCGCGCCGCGCCGTAGGTGAACTCCCAGTGCGCGGTCATCACGTCCACGCCCAGCAGCTTGCAGGCGTCGACCATGTCCTGGCCCTGCGTCCACAGCGAGGTGGCCGAGCCCTGCCAGGTGTCGCCGCCGTCGAGCAGCAGCGCGCCCGGGCGCGACGCCCTGAGGCGCTTGACCAGCGTGGCCAGGTGCGCGAAGCCTCCGACCTTGCCGTAGGTGCGCGCCGCCTCGTCGAAATCCAGGTAGGTGAACGCATGCGCCTCGCGCGTGCCGGGGCGGATGTCGAACGCCTTGAGCAGATGCTCGCCGACCAGGTGCGGCGCCCGCCCCTGGGCCTGCGCGATGCCGATGTTCATGCTCGGCTCGCGGAAGTACACCGGCAGCAGCTGCGCGTGGCAGTCGGTGAAGTGCAGCAGGCTCACGTTGCCGAAGGGCGGGATGTCGTACATCGCGTCGGCGCGACCCGCCGCGCCGGCCACCCCCCCCGCGCCCCCCGCGCCGGCCGCGGTGCCGCGGCCGGTCGAGGCGCAGCCCTGCAGCGACAGCCCGGCTGCCGCCGCCATGGCGAGGATGCGCAGGAACTCGCGACGATCGAGCATGCGCGCGCCGCCGCTACCGCGCTACTGGTTGACCGGCGATGCCGGATCGAGCAGCAGCGCCATCACGTCCTTGAGCTGTGCCTCGGTGAGGATGCCGGCCGCGCCGAAGCGCGGCATGTTGTTGCACGGCGCGTAGGCGTGGCCGTTCCAGATGCGCACCCAGGTGTACTTCCGCGTGGCCTCGCTGTCGCCGCGCAGCTTGCCGTAGTTGTACAGCGAGGGGCCGATGTTGCCGTAGGCGATCTCGGCCTTCGAGAGCTGGTGGCAGGCGTAGCAGTTGCCGCCGGCCACGGTCTTCTCGGTGTCGTTGTACTGCAGGCCGCGGCCGCTCTGGGCGATCTTCTCGCCTTCCTTCCAGTTGCCCAGGTACTTGCCGTCGGCGGGGTACTTCACCGAGGCGAGCGCGTCGTGCGCGATGCGGTCCCGGACGTCCTTGGGCAGCGGCGCCGTGGCATAGCGGCTGCACTGCTGCTGCAGGTCGGACTGGTCGAGCCGGTCGAGCCTGGCGATGCCGTGCTCCTTGAACGACGCCTTCAGCGTCTGCAGCACCTCGGCGTCGGAGACGGTGGGCGACGACCCGGGCATGCCCGCGCATCCGGCCACCAGCACGACGCCGGCCAGCGTGTATTGCCATGTGCTTCGCATCTGCGGTTCCCCCTATCGCTTGATCGCCGGCGAGTTCATCTTGCCGCCCTGGGCGTTGACGCCCAGGAACGTGATCAGGTCGATCGACGCGGGCGAGATGAACTCGAGCTCGGGAAAACGCTGCTGGCGGAAGCAGTCGTTGAGGCGCCACTGCATGGTGCGCAGCGCACCCTGCGAGACGCGGTAGGCCGGCCAGGTCGTGAAGGCGCGCTGCGCCGGCTGCTTCTTGAGCAGGTTGGGCAGGTCCTGCAGGCGGATGCGCTTGTCGTCCTCGCCGTGGCACGAGGCGCAGGAGAAGTCGTACGGCCCGCCGCGGAAGAAGAAGATCTTCTGGCCGCGCTGATACGCCTCGATCTCCTTCGGATGGCGCTGCGGCACGTTCACCGTCATGCCGCGCGACTGGTCGACCACATAGGCCACCAGCGCCTCGTTGTCGGTGGCGCGCTGGGCGGTGCCCGAGAACGGCTTCTTCACCAGCTCGGCGCGATCGAAGCCCTGCAGCGTGGCCTGGCAATGCACCAGCCGGGCCTCGAGATCCATGACGGAGTCGGTGTCGGCGAAGTAGCGCGGCAGCTCGGCATAGGCGCCCTTGACCACGCCCGGACCCTTGCCGAGATCGCAGCGCTCCAGGCTCGCCTGCCTCGGGCCGCGCTTCTGCTTCCACATGTCCTCGCCGCGCGCCACCGTCAGCTCGGCCGGATTGCCGTCCTGGAGCATCTCGCGATAACGCTCGATCTCCGCCTGCGTATCGCCCTGCTGCGCCCGGACGGCGGGCGCAGCCACGCCGATGGCCGCGGCAACGGCCAGCAAGGCCGGTATTCTCCGCATGGATGTCTCCCCCTGTATCGATGGATGATCGGAAGCGCGCACGGCGCGACGCGCCGTGCGCCGGGGCCGGTCAGAAGGTGTATTCGTTCACACCTTCTCAGCCGACGGTGGCCTCGTCGGTGCGCGTGTCGCCGCGGTTGTCGACCCAGGTGATGCTGATCTTGTCGCCGGCCTTGGCGCCCTTGACCTTGAACTGCAGGTAGGGGTTCTTCGAGATCGCCGGCCCCCAGTGCGCCTTGAGCACGGGCGTGCCGTTGAGCCGGGCGGTGACCTCGGTGATGTTCCAGGCGGGGATGACCTTGCCGGCGGCATCCTTGCGCTGCCCTGTCTCCATCTCGTGCGCCATCAGCACGCGCACGTCGGCCACGCCGTCCTTGGCGGTGGCGCGGATCTTCATCGGATCTGCCATGTGTGGGTATCTCCGGATTCTTCGGGGAGTCGGATCGGGTCGCGCCGCTCAGCCGCCGCAGCCGCCGAGCGTGACCTTGATCTCCTTCTTCGCCATGTAGTACTTGCCGTCGGCCTTCACCAGCGCCACCACGTCGGAGCTCTGGCCCATCTTGATGCGCATGCTGACCTCGGGATCGGAGCCCTCGAGGAAATCGTAGGCGCCGGCCAGCGCGTTGGGGTTCTTGTCGACGAGCACGGCGACCATGGTCGTCTTCGGCAGGCTGCTCTTGACCGCCACCGGCACCACCGCGCCGTTCTCCGCGATGTCCGGCGACACGATGACGACGTCCTTCGACTCGGCGGCGCCAGCCGCCCCGAGCGCCTTGAGCGTATCGGCGACGCCCGTGGACTGAAACGCGGCGCGATCGAATGCCTGCGCCGAAGCCGCACCGGGCCGCAGCAGGCCGAGCGACAGCAGCGTGCCGTACAGGCCCGCGCCGCCCGCGGCCTGCAGGGTCGTGCGTCGTGAACGATTCATGAAAACCTCCTTGTGGCAATGATCGAGATTAACAAAATCATCAGGGGGCGCGGTCGAGAACCCACTTCATGATTACCCCTAGATCGCTTTCGGCGACGCCGGGATTGGGCGGCATCGGCACCGATCCCCAGGTTCCCTGGCTGCCTTCGCGCACGCGGCGGGCCAGGCGCTCGGCGGCATCGGCCTGCCCGGCATAGCGGGCCGCGACGTCGCGAAACGCCGGGCCCACCATGCGTCCGGCCACTGCATGGCATGCCAGGCAGCCGGACTCGCGCGCCAGGTCGGCCGGCGCCTTCGCACCGGGGGCGGCGGTAGCGGCAGAGGCCGCCGCAGCGGCAGCGGAGGCCGTTGCGGCGCCGACGGAAGGCGTCGCGGCACCATCGGAGGCCGGCGCGGCGGCCGCAGCCGCTGCGCCCAACGCGCCCGGCGCCGGCGGCTCGCGCAGCGCCGGCTGCGTGGTATCGGCCCCGCGCACCGGCCCGATCAGGCGGTTCTGCCCGGCGAGGTTGCCGTGCGCGTTGCGCGCGAACTCCGGCAGCGCCGAGCGCACCTCGGCGGAGACCGGGCAGTCGCGCATGCACGCATCGCCCTGCACGTCGGGCTTGCCGCGCACCGACCACAGGCCATCGAAGCGGACCATCCCGTCGCGATTGGGCAGCCGTGCCTGGACCTCGGCGATGTTGCGCTCGGACAGCACGAAATCGGCCGGCACGATGTCGCCCAGGTTGAGGATGTAGGCGGTGACCGCGTAGACCTCGTCGACGGTGAGCGACTTCGGCGCGTTCCACGGCATGGCACGGCGGATGTAGTCCCACAGCGTCGAGATCTGCGACAGCTTCATCAGGGTGGTGCGCTGGGGCACGCCTCCCTTCACGAAGGCGGATACCCGGCCGGTGCGCATGTCCTCGGCGCTCGTGCCGCCGGCGATGGGCGCGAACACCTCGTTGGACTCGCCGAAGGTGCCGTGGCACGAGGCGCACTTCGCCTCCCACACTTCCTGCCCCTGCTCGACCGAGCCGGACCCGGGCGGCAGGCCCTTGAAATCGGGGCGCACGTCGATGTCCCAGGCGCGGATCTCGGTGGCGGTCGCCGGGCGGCCGATCGCCGACCAGGGCTTGTCGGCGGGCGCGAGGGGCGCGGCGGGTGCGGCGATCGCCGGGGCTGCCGCGAGCGGCGAGGCGGCGCCGGCGACCGCAGCGAGCATCGTGACCGCGGCGAGCATCGAGACGGCCGCCCGCGTCCGAGGCCGCCGCCCAGGGCTAGACCTGGACATTGAACACCTCGCCGGTGTCGGCGACCCGCCACGACTGGATCGCGTTGTTGTGGTAGATCGAGCGCGTGCCGCGCACCGCGCGCAGCCGGTTCATCGCCGGCTGCACCTGGCCGGTCTCGTCGACGGCTCGGCTCTGCAGGATGGCGGGCGAACCGTCGCGCACCCAATCGATGTTGAAGCGCGTGAGCGCCTTGGGCAGCACCGGCCCCTCGAGGCGCGCGCGACGCCAGTTGCGTCCGCCGTCGAACGAGACGTCGACGTCCTTGATGCGGCCGCGCCCCGACCAGGCCAGGCCGGTGACGTTGTAGTAACCCCGGTCGAGCAGCACCTGCCCGCCCGAGGGCGTGGTGATCACCGACTTGACCTCCTGGATCGAGGTGAACTGGCGATGCCGGCCGTCGGGCATCAGGTCGACGTAGTGCAGCACCTCGTCCTTGGTGTAGTACGGCTGGTCGCCGACCTCGATGCGGCGCAGGTACTTCACCCACGACACGCCCTGCACCCCCGGCACCACCAGCCGCAGCGGATAGCCGTTCTCCGGGCGCAGCATCTCGCCGTTCATGCCCCAGGCGACGATCACGTCGTCGAGCGCGCGCTCCATCGACACCGTGCGCGTCATCGAGGAGCCGTCGGCGCCCTCGGCCAGCACGTAGCGGCCGGCGGCGCGATCGACGCCGCACAGGTCGAGCAGCGTCGAGAGCAGCACGCCGGTGAACTCGCAGCACGACAGCATGCCGTGGGTGTACTGCACCGTGGGCACGGCCACGTTGGCCCACTCCATGCCGCTGTTGGCGCCGCACTCGATGAAATGGATGCGCGAGACCGACGGCAGGCGCATCAGGTCGTCCATGGTGAACACGCGCGCCTCGCGCACCAGCCCGTTGATCATCAGCCGGTGCCGGCTCGGGTCGATGTCCCACCAGCCCTGGTGGTGGCGCTCGAAGTGCAGGCCGTTGGGCGTGATGATGCCGAACAGCCCCTGCAGCGGCGTGAAGCTCACCGAGGCCGCCGACACGCGCGTGAGGCCCGGGCTCTCGCGGCGCTGCAGGTTGCCCTCCCACTTCGAGGGCACGCCGTAGCCGCGCGCGGCCACCGGTTGGCCGAGCCCGGTGGTGTGCTCCGGCAGCTTCAGGATGGCGTCCTCGCCGGGGCCGGGCACGCCCCGGGCCTCGCGCGGCTGCGTCGCCGCGGCGGCGGACGCCCGGCCAGTGCGCCCGCCTGCTGCCCCCGCTGCCCCCGCCGCTCCCGCTCCCGCCGCCCCTCTGCCCGCCGCGGCAGCGCCGGTCGCGGCGGCGCCCGCGCCCATCGCCAGTGCCTTGCCCATGAACGCGCGGCGCGCCCGCCGTGCCTGCGCGAGCTGCTCGGCCGACAGCGCGTTCTCGGGCGCCTTGCGGAGGCGCCCCGGCATGCGCACGGAAGCGTTCACCGGCGCGCTCCCGGCACGCCTGCCGCCGCCCCGCGCAGCGGCGCGCCGGCCCGCGGCAGGCGCCGGCGCGCGGCCGGCACCCGCAAGCCGCGCGCCAGGTCCATCATCTCCGAGCGGCCGTCCGCACCGGCTTCGGCACGCGCGGCGATGTGCACGCACACCGTGCGGCAGATCTCGGTGAGGGCATGGTCGCGCACCCCGTAGTAGGTGAAGGCGCCTTCCTTGCGCCGCGTCAGCACGCCGGCGCGGTACATCGAGTTGAGATGGCGCGAGATGTTGGTCTGCGTCGCGCCGGTCTCGGCGACGATGTCCGAGACGGTCTTCTCGCACTGGCAGATGGCGTGCAGGATGCGCACCCGCATCGGCTCGGCGAGCAGCGCGAAGTAGCCCGACACCGCCTCGAACACCCGGCCCAGCTCGTCCACCATGGTCTCCTCCTCGCACGGCCGCCCGCTTGCGGATGTACGGAGCGACGCGGCGGCACGCCGCAATCATATGAGCGAATGCTCATATGATGGTTTGGTGATACGGTGTCGTGTATCGGTGAATACCCGCGCCCCCGCCCCGACATGAGTGCCTTCCGCAGCATCCGCGACGTCGCGCGCCGCGTCGGCGCGGGCCTGTGCCTGATGCTCGGCGTGGGGCTCTGCGCACCTGGCGCATCCGGTGAACCCGGCACGGGCGCCGCCTCGGCCACACCGCACCCTGCCGGCGCCGAACGCCACGCGATCGAGCGGCCGCGCTCGCACCAGGCCGTGCTGCGCGAGAGCGCACGCGAGCAGGCCGTGGTGGTGGCCCTGTTCTCGCTGCCCGACTGCCCCTGGTGCGAAGCGCTGCGCCGCGACCAGCTGCGCCATCTCGCGCGCGAGCAGGCTGCGCATCGTGTGCACGTGGTGGAGTACGACCTCACCGATCGCACGCCGTTCGTGCCGCCCGTGGGCGGCACCCCTTCCCCCGCCGCGCTGGCGGCCGCCCTGCAGGTGCGCGTCGCCCCGACCGTGGTCTTCCTCGGCCCCGACGGCAGCGAGCTGGCCGAACGTCTCGTCGGCTACCCCTCCCCGGATTTCTACGGCGCCTACCTCGAGCAGCGCCTCGCGCAGGCGCGCAAGCGGCTCGGCACACCCTGAGCGATCGGGGCGCGACCCCGACAGCAGCGCAAGCCTGCCGGAACCTGTCAATGGAAGTGCGCCGACTCCGGTTCGACGTCGCCGGGCATCTCGGCGTGCACGATCTCGCCCTTGCCGTTGGGATACAGCGGCACCCCGCAGTCCTCGCAGAACTCGGGTTCGCTCAGCTCGCGCCACAGGCGCACCTCGCCCACGCCCACCTCGCGCAGCACCTCGCGCACCTGCTCGACCGGCGGCGGATCGTCCTGCTCGCTCTCGGCGCCGAGCAGCGGCCACACCACGCCGTGAGCGACCTCGCTGTCGTCGCGGATGCTCAGCCCGATGCGGTATTCGTCGAGCCGCTCGCGGCCGAAGCCGGCGATCGTGGCCTTGATCTCGGAAGCCTCGATATCGAGCGCGTGGGTGAGGAAGTGCACCGCCGCGCGCACCGAGTACGGGCGCACGCGCCGGTCGGACTCGCGCATGTTGATGTGGTAGGCGTCGGGCAGCAGGCACTCGAAGCCGCAGCCGGGCAGCAGCGGCTCGAGGTTCGGGCGCGCCTGCGCGATCCACTGCTCGAGGCAGGCCACCCGCCCGGCATGCTCGCCGGCGTCGGCTTCCTGCCAGCGGAACAGCGGCTGCCCGGCCCGCACCGCGACCACGCCGAGCAGGAAGCGGGTGTCGGCGAGCATGTCGGCGGTCTCGGGCAGCGACTTCAGCTCGAGCCGCGGCGACGTCGCGGCCGCGGCCGCCTGCGCCAGGCGCCGCGCGAGGCGGCGCATCTCGCCGTAGTCGCGCGGCAGCTGATCGATGCTGTAGAGGTAGGGCACCATGTAGAAGCGCGTGCCGCGCGCCAGCGTATGCGCCTGCCAGTGCGCCGACAGCGTCTGCGCGAGCTCGGGCGCGATCGGGCCCGAGGGGATGCGGAAGCGCGTCCACACCACCAGCGGTGCAGCCACCAGCAGCGCGTCCCAGCGTTCGCCCTCGACCTCGAGCGTCACCGTTTCGGCCGACTCCTCGACCGCCTCGATCAGCGCGCCGTAGGCCTCGCCGTCGGTCTGGTCGAGCCGGTCGAGCGCATCGTAGACGGCCTGCACGTGGCCGCCGTCGAACAGGCGATCGAGGCGCGCCGACAGCTGGGCTTCCCAGAAGCGGTCTTCGAGCCGGCTGCCGGAATTGGCCAGGCCGAGCGCCGCGGCCACCAGGCGGTCGGCATCGGGAGAAAGGTGGCTCTTGCGGTCACGCGTGCGCGCGTGGCGGTGTTCTTTCATGCGTGTCTTCGTCGGTCAAGCACGAAGTTTAGACGAAATCGACCTACGGTCCGTTCGCACTACGTTCCCGCCGGCTCGTCCCGCAGCTGCGGCCACAGCGCTCCGCCCTTGGCCTCGCGCCCGATCGCCGCGAGCAGCGCCTGGTGGGCCTCGAGCTCGGCGGGCGTGGCCGCGCGCACGCTCAGCCCGGCCGGCGGCCATTGCCCGCCCGCGTCGAAAGCGTGGCCCGCGCCGCCGGACTCGCCGATGGCGATCTCGAGGCTGTCCTGGCCGCGCGTCATGGCGAGGTAGACGTCGGCGAGCAGCTCGGCGTCGAGCAGCGCGCCGTGCAGCTTGCGATGCGCGTTGGAGACGCCGTAGCGCTCGCACAGCGCGTCGAGCGTGTTGCGCTTGCCCGGATGCAGCTCGCGCGCCATGACCAGCGTGTCCACCACGCCGGCCACCACCGAGCCGAACGGCGAGCGCCGCAGCCGCGCCAGCTCGGCATCGAGGAAGCCCACGTCGAACGGCGCGTTGTGGATCAGCACCTCGGCGCCGCGCAGGAACTCGAGGATGCGCTCGGCGACGTCGCCGAACCTGGGCTCGACCTGCAGCCGCTCGCGCGTCAGGCCGTGCACGGCCAGCGCGCCCTCGTCGATGTCGCGCTCGGGGTTCAGGTACAGGTGCAGCGTGCGCCCGCTCAGGCGCCGGTCGACGATCTCGACGCAGCCGATCTCGACGATGCGGTGGCCGTCTTCCGGCGACAGGCCGGTGGTCTCGGTATCGAGGACGATGCGGCGCAGGCTCATGGCGTACTCGCTGGCGAACTCATGGCGAATCGGGCCCCCGGCGCATCTGCTGGTGCACCCCTGCCGGCACGCCGCCGCCCGCGCCGGCGGGCGCAGGCAGCAGATGGCGCGGGCGCGTGAGCAGCGTGTAGACCGTGGGCAGCACGAACAGGGTGAGCAGGGTGCCGAAGGTCATGCCGCCCACGATCACCATGCCGATCTGCATCCGGCTTTCCGCGCCCGCGCCGCTGGCCAGCGCGAGCGGCACCGCTCCCAGCACCATGGCGCCGGTGGTCATCAGGATCGGGCGCAGGCGCAGGCCGGCGGCCTCGATGGTGGCCGGGATCACCGCTGCGCCGCGGTCGCGCAGCTGGTTGGCGAACTCGACGATCAGGATGCCGTGCTTGGTGATCAGGCCCACCAGCGTGATCACGCCGATCTGGCTGTAGACGTTGAGCGTGCCGCCGCTCCATTGCAGCAGGGCCAGCGCCCCGGTCATCGACAGCGGCACGGTGAGCATGATGATGAGCGGATCGACGAAGCTCTCGAACTGCGCCGACAGCACCAGGAAGATGAAGCACAGCGCCAGCGCGAAGGTGACCAGCAGCGTCGCCGAGGACTGCTTGAACTCGCGCGTCTGCCCGTTGTAGTCGATCGCGTAGCCGGGCTTGAGGTGCTTGCGCGCGAGGCTCTCGAGCACGTCGACGGCTTCGCCGAGCGTGGCACCGGGCGCCAGGTTGGCGGTGAGGGTGACGGCGCGGCGCTGCCCGAAGTGGTTCAGCTCGCGCGCCGTGACGCCCTCGTCGATGCGCACCAGGCTCGACAGCGGCACCATGGCATCGCCGCGCCCGCGCACGAAGATGCGCGGGATGTCCTGCGGCGTGTTGCGGCTGGCCGCGCCGAACTGCACGATCACGTCGTACTGCTCGCCGTCGCGCTTGAAGCGCGTCACCTGCCGCCCGCCGAGCGCCGTCTCGAGCGCGCGCCCGATGGCCTCGACCGCCACCCCGGCGTCGGCGGCGCGCTCGCGGTCGATGCGCACCTTCAGCTCGGGCTTGTTCAGGCGCAGGTCGCTGTCGACGCCCTGGAAGCGCCCGTCGGCCTGCAGCGCCTGCATCAGCGGCCGCAGGGTGCGCTCGATCTCCTCATAGGAATCGGAGCTGAGCACGACGAAGTTGATCGGCCGCTCGCGCGGCGACTGGCCGAGCGAGGCCGGCGCGACGGCGAAGGCGTGCACCCCCGGGATGGCCAGCAGCGCCGGCTGCAGCTGGGCGATGATCTGCGGCACCCTGCGCTCGCGCTCGCTCCAGTCGATCAGGCGGATGAACGCGATGCCCTGGGTCACCGTCGGGCTGCCGGTGACCACGAAGATGCGGTCGGCCTCGGGCACGCCCAGGCCCAGCCGCTCGATCTCCTGCGCGTAGCGGTAGGTGTAGTCGATCGAGGCGCCGTCTGGGCCGTTGAAGAGCGTCACCACGGTCGCGCGGTCCTCGATGGGCGAGAGCTCGCGCTTCATGCCGGTGAACAGCAGCACGCTCGCGCCGGCCACCGCCAGCCCGACCAGCACCACCAGCCAGCGCACGCGCAGGGTGGCGCGCAGCGCCGCGACGTAGCCGCGGGTGAGCGCGCCCATCGCCCGGTCGATGGCGCGCACCAGCCGCCCCGGCTCGGGATCGTGGCGCAGCAGCCGCGAGCACATCATCGGCGAGAGCGTGAGCGCGACGAAACCCGACACCAGCACCGCGCCGGCCAGCGTGAGCGCGAACTCGATGAACAGACGGCCGGTACGCCCGGTGGTGAAGGCCACCGGCGCGTACACCGCGGCCAGGGTCAGCGTCATGGCCACCACCGCGAAGCCGACCTCGCCGACGCCGCGCAGCGCCGCCTGCACCGGCGCCATGCCCTCCTCGATGTGGCGGTAGATGTTCTCGAGCACGACGATGGAATCGTCGACCACCAGCCCGATCGCCAGCACCAGGGCCAGCAGGGTCAGCGTGTTGATCGAGAAGCCGGCCGCCAGCATCCAGGCCGCGGCGCCCACCAGGCACACGGGTATGGTGACCAGCGGGATGACGCTCGCGCGCACGGTGCCGAGGAAGAGGAAGATGACCAGCGCGACCAGCAGCACCGCCTCGGCGATGGTGCGGTAGACCGACGAGATCGAGCGCTCGATGAAGAGCGTGTTGTCGTTGGCGATGGCGACGCTGACCCCGTCGGGCAGCTCCTCGCGCAGCCGCGGCAGCTCGGCCTTGAGCGCCCGGGCCAGCGTGAGCGGATTCGCGGTGGCCTGCTTGATCAGGCCCAGCGAGATCGCCGGGCGTCCGTTGAAGCGCACGATGCTGCGCTCGTCCAGCGGCGCGAGCGCCACCCGGCCGACGTCGCGGATGCGCACCGGGTAGCCGTTGACGGTGCGCACCACCACCTCCTCGAATTCCTTCTCGCGCTGCAGGTCGCTCTGCGAGGCCACGGTGAATTCGCGCTGCCGGCTCTCGATGCGTCCCGAGGGCAGCTCGACGTTCTGGCGCCGCAGCGCGTCCTCCACGTCGCCGGGGGTGAGGCTGAAGGCGGCGAGCCGGTCGGGATCGAGCCAGATGCGCATGGAGAACTTGCGCTCGCCGAACACGCGCACGTCGGCCGCCCCGGGCAGCGTCTGCAGGCGCGGCTTGACCAGCCGGTTGGCGATGTCGGAGACCTCGAGCGGCGACATCGCGTCGCTCGAGAACGCCAGCCAGATGATGGGGTTGGCGTCGGCCTCGACCTTGGCGATCACCGGCTCGTCGACCGTGTCGGGAAGCTTGGCGCGCACGCGCGCGACGCGGTCGCGCACGTCCGCAGCCGCGCCGTCGGGATCGCGCTCGAGGCGGAAGCGCACCGTGATCTGGCTCTGCTCGGCCCGCGAGATCGAGGTCAGCACGTCCACGCCCTCGATGCCGGCGATGGAGTCTTCCAGGGGGCGGGTGACCTGGGTCTCGATGATGTCGGCCGATGCCCCGGGATAGCGGGTCGACACCGTGACCGTCGGCTCGTCGATCTTCGGGTATTCGCGCACCTGCAGGCGCGAGTACGACACCGCGCCCAGCAGCACGATGACCAGCGACAGCACGGTGGCGAACACCGGGCGGCGGATGCAGGTCTGCGCCAACCTCACCCCGGCGGCTCCACCACGCGCACCGGCATGGCATCCTGCGTGAGCTTGGTCTGGCCGGCGGTGACCACCTGATCGCCGCCCGCCAGCCCTTCGACGATCTCGACCCGGCCGTCGCGGCGCACGCCGGTGCGCACGCGCACCCGCATCGCCTTGCCGTCGTCGATGCGGAACACGAACTGCTCGTCGCCGGCGTGGAACACCGCTTCCTCGGGTACCATCACGGCCGGCGCGCGCCGGGCGAGCGTGAGCGACGCTTTCGCGAACATGCCGGTGCGCAGCAGCCCGTCGGGATTGGGCAGCCCGCCGCGCGCCACCACCGAGCGTCCGTTGGCGTCGACCTGCACGTCGATCGCTTCGAGCACGGCCTCGAACCTGCGCCCCGGCCAGGCGTCGAACTCGACCTCCAGCCGCTGGCCCGGCCTCAGCTGGCCGAGGTAGCGCTCGGGCAGCCGCAGGTCGACCTTCATCTTCGAGAGGTCTTCGAGCGCCACCAGCTCGGTGCCCTCGCGCACGTAGTCGCCGACGCTGAAGTTGCGCAGCCCGAGGCACCCGGAAAACGGCGCGCGGATCACGGTCTTGGCGAGCCTGGCCTCGGCCAGCGCGAGCTTGGCCTCGACCACCTTCAGGTTCGAAGCCGCCTGCTCGCGTGCGCTCTCGCTCACGAACTGCTGGCGCGCCAGGTCGACCGTACGCTGGTGGTTCGAGCGCGCCAGGGCGAGCTCGGCACGGATCTGGTCGGCCTCGGCCGCCGCCACCGAGGCATCGAGCGACACCAGGAGAGCGCCCTTGCGCACCAGGCCGCCGCCCTCGAAGCCGATGCGATCGATGCGCCCGGCGATCTCGGGCTTGATCACCACCGACTCGTTGGCGCGCAGCGTGCCCACCGCCGACACCGTCTCGCCGAGCGACACGCGCTCGGCGTGCGCGGCCTCGACGCCGACCATGCCGCGCGGCGCCGCCTCCGGGGCGCGCCCGGCGCCCGCCTCGCGCGGCACGCCGGCGTCCTGCCGCCCCTCGTCGAGCCGCCTCTCGCCGGGCCGTTCCGCGCCGGGCCGATCGGCACCAGGACGCCCGGTGCCGGGATCGGGGCCGAGCGCCGCGGCGGGGCCGAGCGCCACAGCGGGGGTGGCGCCGATCGCCAGCGCCGGCACGGCGCTGCGGTGCACGCCCCAGGCCCACCAGCCGAGGCCCGCCAGGCCCGCCAGCGCGATCAGATAGAAGAAGGATTTTCTCATCGGGCCTGAGACACGAGGCCTGTGGACATGAAGACCGCCATCCCGATTGTAGTGTGAACCGACCCCGGCAGGCGCGGCCGGCTCATGCCCCCGCAGCCCGGCGCGGCGCCGGCACCCCGCGGTTGGCGAGGGCGTCGGCGCGCTCGTTCTCCGGATGCCCGGCGTGGCCGCGCACCCAGCGCCATTCGACGCGGTGCTTCCCGGCCAGCGCATCGAGCGCCTGCCACAGGTCGACGTTCTTCACCGGCTTGCGGTCGGCGGTCTTCCAGCCGCGCGCCTTCCAGCCCGGCAGCCACTCGGTGATGCCCTTCTGGACATACTGCGAATCGGTATGGACCACCGCGTCGACCTCGCGCTCGAGCGCCTCCAGCGCCCGGATCACGGCGGTGAGCTCCATCCGGTTGTTGGTCGTGCTCGGCTCGCCGCCGAAGAGCTCGCGCTCGTGGCCCCGCCAGCGCAGCAGCGCCCCCCAGCCGCCGGGCCCCGGGTTGCCCTTGCAGGCGCCGTCGGTGTAGATGTGAACCGCCTCGTGCATGGATCGCCTCGTTGGTCGCCGCCGGCAGGTTGCAGCCGCGCGGCGAAGGCATTGTAATGGCGGCCATCCGTCAGGACCGGAAGGAGGGACGCATGCTGGAGAAACAGGTCGCGAAATACCTCGAAGGGCTGCGCGCGCGCCACCGGCTGCCGCTCGCCGTGCAGCTCTGGGACGGCTCCTCGGTGGCGCTCGACGAAAGCCCGCGCGTGCACCTGCGGCTGAAGGATGCGGCGGCCGCGCGCTACTTCCTCAAGCCCTCGCTCTCGGCGCTGGGCGAGGCCTTCGTCGAGGGACACATCGACGTCGAGGGCGAGATCGGCGACATCGTCTCGATCGCCGAGCAGCTCTCGCGCACCGGCGACGAGGACAAGGGGCGCGGACGCATCCCGTCGTGGTTCGCGCGCCATACCCGCAAGACCGACCGCAAGGCGATCGAATACCACTACGACGTCTCCAACGAGTTCTACGCCGTCTGGCTCGACCCGCGCATGGTGTACTCGTGCGCGTACTTCCGCAGCGGCGAGGAAGACCTGGCCACCGCCCAGGTGCAGAAGCTCGACCACATCTGCCGCAAGCTCATGCTGGAGCCCGGCCAGACGCTGCTCGACATCGGCTGCGGCTGGGGCGCCATGGTCATCCACGCGGCCAGCCGCTACGGCGTGAAGGCGGTCGGCGTCACGCTGTCGACCAACCAGTACGAGCTGGCCCGCGAGCGGGTGCGCGAGGCCGGCCTGGAAGACCAGGTGGAGATCCGCCTGCAGGACTACCGCGACATCCCGGGCGAGGAGAACTTCGACCGCATCTCCTCGATCGGCATGTTCGAGCACGTGGGGCTGAAGAATCTGCGCGGCTACTTCGACGTGGTCCACCGCCACCTCAAGCCCGGCGGCATCGCGATGAACCACGGCATCACCTCGAGCGACGCCGACAGCCGCTCGGTCGGGCTGGGCGCCGGCGACTTCATCGACCAGTACGTCTTCCCCGACGGCGAGCTGCCGCACGTCTCGCTGGCCATCCGCGAGCTGTCGGCCGCCGGCCTCGAGCTGACCGACTGCGAATCGCTGCGCCGGCACTACGCGAAGACGCTGCGCTTCTGGTCGGCCGGCTTCGAGGCGAACCTGAGCCGCATGGTCACGCTCGCCGGCGAGAAGCGCGCGCGCATCTGGCGGGTCTACCTGGCCGGCTGCGCGCACGGCTTCGAGCAGGGGTGGATCAACCTGTACCAGCTGCTGGTGATCAAGCCGCGCATCGACGCGGCCGGCGCGCACAGCCCGCTGCCGCTGTCGCGCGACTACATGTACGCGCCCCGCTGACCGCCCTCCCCACTCATCCCGAGAAGGCGTTCCTCGAGCCGGCGCGACAACGGCGCGTGGGGAACTCGGGCTAGGGCCTGCTCACCCTAACGGGAGACGAGCGCATCGATGGCGCTGCTGATCTGCTCGCGAGCGTATACGCGGATTTCGGCGTCGCTCTTCATGAGCTGCAACGTCAGGAGGCCATGGACCGTCGTGAGCAGTCGCCGCGCGGTCTCGACCGGATCGAGATCGGTGCGAAACTCGCCTTTCTCCTGGCCATCCGTGATGAGCTGCGCCCAGAAGCGAAGCTGCTTGTCGTACCGCTCGCTTTGGCGGATCTGCATCTTGGGATGGCGCGTGCTGTAGGCAAGATAATTGATCCAGAAGAACCACCAGCGGTCGCTCTTGGCGCGCAGGATGTAGGAATTGGCGATTCTTCGAAGCTGCGCTTCGGAGGAGCCTTTGTAGTTGGCCCAATCCTTCGGCAGGCTGTATGCCTCCTCGAGCGCGGCGATGAGCAGATTCTCTTTGTTCTTGAAATGATAGTTGATGGTGCCCGTGCTCACATTGCTGCGTTCGGCCACGTTCCTCATCGTGAGCGACTCGATGCCGTGCTCGGAGATCAGGTCGTAGACCACGCCCAGCAGATAATCCTGCTTCAATAATCCTCGTTTCGTGGCTGCTGCCGGGAGACCGGATCTGCGCGTCCTGGACTTGTCATCTGCGGCAGCCGATGGATTCTGCATACGTGGTGTCTTGTTGGCGAGTGAGCGTTGTCGTGCCTGTCGGGTCCGCTCACTGGAATCCTGACATCCTGCACTGAGGACATTGATCGACTCCATCATATCGCATTGTCGATGGGCTCATTGCCAGGCCGGCCATGCGAGTCGAGCACCGTGTCCGCGCGCCAGTCGCCAGGCGCGCAGCCGGCCGAAAACCCCATCTCCATCCCCGCCGAGAAAACGCTTGTCTATTCGCACAAACGTGCTACTCTTGTCGCATGAATGTGCTAATCATAGGCACAGACCGATCGGCTTGGGAGGGGCGTTCGTTCGATGTCTCACTTCGAGAACCTGCAGCTGCAGGATTTGCGCGTCGGCCGCGAAGAAGCCTGGCTCGAAATCGCGATCAACCGGCCGGCCAAGCGCAATGCATTGCGCGAACAGACCGCATCCGAACTACTGGCTGTCCTGGAGCGGGCCGAGTCCGATCCCGGCGTCCGTGCGGTGCTGCTGCACGGAGCACAAGGGGTTTTCTGCGCCGGCGTGGATACGGAAGCGTTCAGGGTCGACGAAAACGGCCCTTTCGAGCAATGGCGGGCACGCCTGACCTCGAGAAGGATCTCCCGCCTCTACGCATCCCTGCCGAATTTCACCAAGCCGCTGATCGCTGCGGTCGACGGCTACGCACTCGGCGGCGGATTCGAGCTGGCGCTCATGTGCGATCTGATCGTGGCTTCGAAGGATGCGATCTTCGGGCTGACCGAAGTGAAGCTGGGGATGCTGCCCGGGGGCGGCGGAACCGCCACCCTTGCACGAGTCGTGGGCAGGGCACAGGCCAAGCGCCTGATCTGGACGGGGGCACGCTTCGACGGCACGAAAGCGTTCGAGATGGGCATCGCAGCGGAGCTCGCCGACGCCGGGGCCAGCCTGGAAGCGGCACGACGGCTGGCGGCCGAAATCGTGCGCAACGCCCCTTTGCCGGTCATGTTCTCGAAGGCGCTGATCGATCGATCGGCGGATCTGTCGGCCCGGAATGCCTGGCTGCAGGAGGGAGATTTGTCCTTTGCGCTGAGCTTTTCCCAGGACAGGCAAGAGGGACTGGCGGCGTTCAAGGAGAAACGTTCACCCTCCTTCAAAGGACGTTGAGAAAAGCCGATGAATGAAAGCAGAAACGTAGCCATCGTCGGCTACGGCGAGACGAAGATCACGCTGCGAGGAGGCCGCAGCGCCTACGAGCTCGCTGCGGACGTCTTCGACGAGATCCTTCGGCAGACCGGTTTCGACCGTTCGGAGATCGACGGGTTGGCTGTTGCCGAGACGATAAGCGAGACAGCCAATCCTTTCTGGCCGGCCTACATGGCCGACATGCTCGGGCTGACGCCGACCTGGCTGGAATGCCTGGCGCTAGGCGGTGTCTCGAGCGTCGGCGGCGTTGCGCGCGCCATCGCCGCAATCGAAGCGGGCTTCTGTTCGACGGTGCTGGTGCTATCGGCCGATTCGCAATCGAGCAAGAACCAATCGGAGCAAGGCGGGCAACGCCACGAGTTCCAGTACCCCATCGGACTGAAAGGGCCTGTCGGCGCGTTCGGCCTGCTGACCCGGCGCTACCAGCACTTGCACCAGCTGGATCCGTTGGCGCTCGCCAAGCTGGCTGTTACGCAACGAAAGCACGCGCTCCTGAATCCGAACGCATGCGACAAGCTCCAGGTTCCTCTTTCGGAGCAGGACTATCTGGCATCCAGGTTCGTATCCGATCCGGTGCGGATCCTGGATAGCGTGATGGTTTGCGACGGTGCCAACGGCATCCTGTTGACGACGAAGAAGAATATTCGATCCAAAGGGATCGCCAAGTTCGTGGTTCCGACAGCCTACGCCGAGATCACGAACTTCGAGGCATTCAATCCGGCGGCAGAGATCACGGAGACGGGCTTCAAGGTGGCGGGGCCGAAAGCGCTCGCCTCGGCGCGATTGAAGACCCGCGATGTCTGCATGTTCCATCCCTACGACGATTTCCTGATCGCCATCCTCCTGCAAATGGAGCAGATCGGCTTTTGCAGCGACGGAGAGGGCTCCCGCTTCATCAAGGAAACGAATCTGTCATTCGATGGTGATCTCCCGCTGAACACCGGCGGGGGACAGATATCGGCCGGGCAGCCGGGCCTGGCCGGGGGCGGCCTCAACCTGGTCGAAGCGATTCGACAGATGTTCGGAGAGGCCGGGTCGCGCCAGGTCGGCAAGACTCGCAACGCCGTCGTGACGGGGATCGGGGTGATTCCGATCGGCAGGAACTGGAGCAGTTCTGCCGTGCTCGTGCTCGAGCAGTAGGAGGGCATGGTCATGGAAGCGAAGCGGGTGAAACCTGTAGCGAACAGCTACATGCATACGCAGCCGATCTGGGATGCCGCCCGGAACGGGAGGCTGCTCGTTCAGCGGTGCGATGACACGAAGCGGCTGCAGCATCCGCCGCGGCCGGTCAGCGTCTACACCGGGTCGAAGAATCTGTCCTGGGTCGAGGTGTCGGGTTTCGGCTCCATCTATTCGTGGACCGTCACGACATCCGCATGGCCGGGCCACGAGCATCGTGTCCCTTATGTCTGTGGCCTCGTCCTGCTGAACGAAGGCGTGCGCATGCTGTGCAACCTGATCAATATCGGCGAGGCGGAATTGAAGGTCGGCCGGAGGGTCAGGGTGGCTTGGGAAGAGCTCGGTGACGGGTTCCTGTATCCCGCCTTCGAATTGCTGCCGGATCGATAGCGCCGAAGTCAACGATGCGGAGGGCGTCGTGAGATTCTCGAGTTTTCTGGCTGCGCATGCTCAGCGAATCGGCTCGAAAGTGGCCCTCATCTGCCAGAACGAGGAGTTGACCTTCGGAGAGTTGCATCGCTTCAGCGATCGCGTGGGCGCTTCGCTCGCGTCGCTGGGGATCAAGCCCGGGGATCGGGTCGCGCTGTACCTGCCGAACTGTCTGGAGTTCGCAGTGTGCTTCTTCGGCATCGTCAAGGCCGGGGCGGTCGCCGTTCCGATCAACATGCGCCTGGCCACGCCGGAAGTCGCCTTTCAGTTGGAGGACACCAGGGCCGTCGCAGCGTTCGTCGACGCGAGCTTCGCAGAGGGCTTCGACAAGGCCGATCGAATCGGCATTCCACGGATCTGGCTCGGCGGCAGCCCCGACAGGCCCGGGCATTCCTATGAAGCGATGATCCGGAACATCGACGCCCTTCTGCCGGAAGTCCCGATCGAGCAAGACGAATGCATGATCAGCTACACGTCGGGAACCACGGGCAAGCCCAAGGGTGCCGTTCTCACGCAATCGAACTACATCGTGATGAACGGGTACCTGAATGCGCTGTATTGGGGATTCAGCGGTGACGATCGAATCCTGATCACCACGCCTCTGGCCCATCGGATCGCGTTCGCTCGAATGGGAAATCTCCTGGTGCTCGGCGCCACGCTGGTCGTGCTGCCGAAATTCGATCCGATGGAGCTGTCTTCCACCCTTCGGGAACGATCCATCACCGTGCTCGGGATAGTGCCCACGGTGGCAAGGCTGTTGCTTCCGGAAATCGAGCGCGCACCCGAGAATTTTCGCAACCTCAAACGGGTATTGGCCACCGGCGAGGCGTTTCCCGTCGAGCTCAAGGCGAGGTTTCTGGCAGCCCTTCCCGGGATCAGCCTCTTCTCGTTCTATTCGATGACCGAGGCAGGCGTCGTCGCCCTGCTCAGGCCCGAGGAGCAGATCTCGCACGCCGCATCGGTGGGTCGCGTCCTGCCGGGCCTGGAAGTGAAGCTCGTCGACGAGCGCGGGAATCCGGTGCCGACCGGTGAGGTCGGTGAAATCCGGGTGAGATCCGGCGAACCGGGCCGCTTCCTCACGATGAAGGGCTATCTGAATCGTCCCGAGGCGAACGCCGAGAGCCTGAGGAACGGCTGGTTCGTGACCGGGGACATGGGCCGTTTCGATGAAGACGGCTACCTGTACATCGTCGACCGGAAGAAGGACATGATCCTTTCCGGCGGATACAACATCTATTCGAGGGAGGTGGAGAACGTCATCGCTGCGCATCCGGATGTGGCGAGGGTGGCGGTCGTGGGCGTGCCGGACGAAGTTTTCGGAGAGGCCGTCGCAGCATTCGTCGTGCGCCATGCAGGCGCAACGGTGACGGAAAACGAGCTGATAAGTTGGTGCAGAGAGCAGATCGCAAGCTACAAGAAACCGAAGTACGTGAGATTCGTGGAAGAGCTGCCAGAGAACCATACCGGCAAGGTGATGAAGAAGATCCTGGCGAGTTCTTTTTCCAAGTCGTGACCAAAGGGAGGAGGGATGATCATGCGGCGTCTTTCGTTGGTTCTCACGGTGGCTTGCATCGCTTTGGCAGCCAGCCCGCCTGTCTTCAGCCAGGGCTATCCGAACAAGCCGATTCAAATCATTGCGCCATACCCGCCGGGCGGTGCGACCGACATGATCTCCAGATCGATCGGAAAGCATCTGCAGGATGCCTGGCATCAACCGGTCATCGTCGAAAATCGCCCCGGCAACTCCGGCATTATCGGAGCGACCCAGGTTGCCCGGTCGGCGCCGGACGGCTACACCATCCTGATCGGATCGCAGGCGCTGTATTCGGTGAATCCCATCCTGATGAAGGCGATGCCCTACGATGCGAACAAGGATTTCACGCCGATCACGCAAGTGGCAAAGTTGCCGAGCTTCTTCGTGGTGTCCGCGAGCTCTCCCTCCAATACGTTCCAGGAGTTCGTCAAGTACGTGAAGGCCAACCCGGGCAAGGTGGCCTACGGCTCGGCCGGCGTCGGCACGGCGCAGCACATCTTCATGGAGATGCTGAAGCGGGAGACCGGCATGGATATGCTTCACGTCGCCTACAAGGGAAGCGCGCCGGCGATCATCGACGTGGTCGGTGGCCAGGTCCAGGCTGCAATCGACTTCGGTCCGTCCGTCCTGCCTCACATCAAGTCCGGCAAGCTGAAGGCGCTGGCGGTTTCGACGCGCGAGCGATCGACGGCTCTGCCGAATGTCCCGACCCTGAGCGAGTCCGGCGTACCCGACTTCGATGCAGCGACGTGGTTTGCGGTTCACGGGCCGGGTGGCATGCCGAAGGACATCGTCGAGCGCCTGTCCCGGGAGATCAACCGGGGATTGCAGGATCCGGCTTTCCGGTCGCGGCTGGAGGCCCTGGGCATCAATCCGCAGGGATCGACGCCGGAAGAGTTGCGGACGCTGCAGATCGACGAGACCGTGAAGTGGAAAGCGGTCATCGAGGCGGCCGACATCAGGCTCGAATGAGCGAGCCCCCTGCCGGACTGTCGCCGGCACTCCGGCGACTGGACCGATACACGCCCATTTTGCCGCGCCAACTTTCACGTAGAGGAAACGAATCATGTTCGTCGTGCAAGTCCGGATGGCTGCCTTGCCGCAGAGGCTGACAGCACGCAGGATCCTTTCGTTCTGTCTCTTCTGCATCGCCAGCCTGCTTTTCTTCCCTTCCGCCTTTTCACAAGATTTCCCCAACAAGCCGCTGCGTATCGTCCTTGCCTACGAAACGGGCGGATCGGTCGACTTTCTGGCCCGTACCGTGGCAAACAAGCTGTCCGAGCGCCTTGGCCAGCCCGTGCTGGTAGAAGCCAAGCCGGGGGCCAACGAACGGATCGCATCGCAGCATCTCCTGATGTCGCCAGCAGATGGCTACACCATGCTGCTGGTGGCCGTCCCTCATGCAACCAACCCTGCGCTGTTTGCAAACATTCCCTACGATACAAGGCGCGATTTCCAGCCGTTGATCCACCTGACCAACCTGCCGCCGGTATTGCTGGTGCGCGCCACATCCGACATCAAGACCCTCGACGATCTGGTGAAGAAGGCCAAGGCCGAGCCAGGTACCATCAGCTATGGTTCACCAGGGGTGGCAACGGGCAATCACCTGATGGTCGAGCTGTTCCAATACGTATCCGGCACATCGTTGATTCACGTGCCGCACAAAGGAGTCGCCGCCCTCACCACAGCCGTTGTGGGCGGCCATGTGGATGTCGGCTCGATCACCATGTCGCCATCCATTCTCGGTTACATCACCAGCGGCCGCCTGCGTGCACTCGCCATAGGCCCCAGCGAGCGCGCGGCGGTATTGGCCGATGTGCCGACATTCGCCGAGCAGGGCTACAAGGACGCCGTGGTCGTGACCTGGTTCGGTCTGGTCATGCGTGCCGGCACCCCAGCCGGCATCGTCAACAAGCTGAATCACGAAATCAATGCGGTGCTGGCCATGCCAGACGTACGCGAACGTCTGGCATCTGCCGGCATGAGCGTGGTGGGCGGCAGCTCCGAGCAATTCACCAGGCATATTCATTCCGAGATAGATCGCTGGGGCAAGATCATCAAGGAACGCGGCATCAAGGTCGATTGAAAGCATGAGCACGAACAAGCGCAAAGATATCGCCATCATCGGCTACGGTGAAACGCCCGTCGTCCTGCGCGGCGGCCGCAGCTCCTACGAGCTGGCCGCCCAAGTGATGGAGCAGATCCTGGTGCAGACCGGCATCGACAAGCGCGAGATCGATGGCCTGGCAATTTCCGAAACCATGAGCGAGACGGGCAACCCCTTCTGGGGGGTCTACATGTGCGAAATGCTGGGTCTGTCGCCCTCCTGGATGCAGCTTAACGGTCTGGGCGGCGCATCGAGCATCGGCGGGATTGCCCGGGCCGCCGCAGCCATTCGCGACGGCATGTGCGAAACCGTCCTGGTGCTGGCATCGGATGCACAGTCCTCCGGCAAGACACCGGAGCAAGGGGCACAGCGTCACGAGTTCATGTATCCGGTGGGGCTCAAGGGCCCGGTAGGTGCATTCGGGCTGTTGTCCGAGCGCTACCGCCACCAGTATGGCCTGGATGAGCGCGCCCTGGCCAAGCTGGCGGTCACCCAGCGCAACCATGCGCTGATGAATCCGAACGGATGCGAGAAGCTGCGCAAACCATTGACGGAAGAGGATTACCTGAGCTCCAAATACGTCTCGACACCGATCCGAGTGCTGGATTCGGTGATGGTCTGTGATGGCGCCAATGGCGTCCTGGTGACATCCACCGAAAATGCAAGGCGGCTGGGCGCGCGCAAGATGATCCATCCGATCGGCTATGGCGAGATCAGCAACTTCAATGGTGCTGCACGGCAGCCGGACATCACGGTTTCCGGCTTCAGCCTGGCAGGCCCCAAGGCGCTGCGCCAGGCCGGCATGAGGCCGCCGGATGTGCGCATGATCATGCCCTACGATGACTTCCTGATTGCCCTGATCATCACGCTGGAGGACATCGGCTTCTGCGAGAAGGGCAAGGGCGCGCAGTTCGTGCTGGATACCGATCTCTCGTATCGCGGCACCCTGCCGCTGAACACCTCAGGCGGACAGATCTCGGCAGGCCAGCCCGGCCTCGCCGGGGGCGGCCTCAACCTGGTCGAAGGGGTGCGGCAGATGTTCGAAGAAGCCGGAGAGCGGCAGGTCAGTGACCCGCGCAACTGCATGGTCACCGGGATTGGCGTGATCCCCTATGGTCGCAACTGGGGTGTATCCAACGTCATGATTCTGGAGCAGCCATGAGCGCGGCAAACATTTCCCGTCCCTTGCCGAGGCCCAATGCCTACATGGACACCACGCCTTTCTGGCGGGCAACCAGCGAAGGACGCCTGTTGATTCAATATTGCGTCGACAGCGGAGAACCGCAGTTCTTCCCGCGCCCCATCAGCCTGGTAACCGGCAGGCGCAATCTCGAATGGCGCGAAGCATCCGGCAAAGGGACGGTCTACAGCTTTACCAACACCTTGAATGCCTGGCCGGGGCACGAAGCGCGGGTTCCCTACCTGTGTGCCCTGGTCGACCTGGAGGAAGGGGTGCGCATCCTGTGCAACCTGTATCAGGTCAAGCCGGAAGACGTCAGGATCGGCATGGCAGTCAAGCTGTACTGGGAGAGATTGACGGATGAGCTGGCCTATCCGGCTTTCGTGCCAGCATGAAGCTCGCCCATTTCCTTTCCGCCTTTGCGCGTGCAACCCCGGATCGTGAAGCGGTGCGCTGCGAAGGCCGCAGCCTGAGCTTCGGCGAGCTCGACCGCCAATCCACGCAGCTCGCCGGCATGCTGCGACGCCTCGGGGTAGCCACGGGCGACCGCGTCGTCATCTTTCTCCATAACCGCGTCGACTTTCCGGTGGCCTTCATGGCCGCGGTCAAGGCGGGGGCGATCGCGGTGACGCCCAATCCCAAGCTATCTCCGAACGAAGTCAGCTACGTGTTCTCGGATGCCGAGCCCAAGGTCGTGATTTTCGAGAACGAGACCCGGCCGACCCTGGAAAAGGCCGATCTGGGTGGTGCGGTACGCATCTGTGTCGATGGTGCACAGGATGCACAGGAGCATGCCTATGACGAATGTCGTTCGGAAGATGCAGCAACGCTGCCGGAAATACCAGTCGATTTCGACGACTGCATGATCTCCTACACCTCCGGGACCACGGGCAAGCCCAAGGGTGCCATCATCACCCAGAGCAACTTCATCGTTGCCAACGGTTTTCTCAATGCGCAGCAGTGGGGCCTCACCACCGAGGACCGGGTATTGACCACCACGCCGCTGGCGCACCGCTCGGCGTTTTCGCGTCTGATGAACGTGATTTGCCTGGGCGTGAGCATCGTTTTCGTCCGCCATTTCGAGCCGGAAGAAACGGTACGCCTGATCGAGGATGAAGGAATCACCCTGCTCAACATGGTGCCGACCGTTGGCCGCATGCTGTTGCCGCTCATCGAATCGCAGCCCGAACGCTTTGCCAGCCTGCGTATCGCCGCGGTCACCGGAGAGACCTTCCCGGTCGAGCTGAAGCAGCGGTTGCGAAAGTCCCTGCCGCAATTGCAGCTGTATTCCTTCTTTGCCATGACCGAGCTTGGCCCCATCACCAGCCTGGGCCCGAGGGACCAGTTCGAGAAACCGGCCTCGGTGGGCCGGATCAACCCCGGGATCGAGGTCAAGCTGGTGGATGACCAGGGCCACCCGGTCGTCACCGGCGAATCCGGCGAAATCCTGGTGCGCACCGGGCCGCCGGGACGCTACATCACCATGCGGGCGTACTTCAACAATTCGCAGGCAACCGCGGACGCCCTGCAGGACGGCTGGCTGAGAACCGGCGACATGGGGCGCTTCGATGAAGACGGGTACCTGTACATCGTCGATCGCAAGAAGGACATGGTGCTATCGGGCGCCTACAACATCTACTCCAAGGAAGTCGAGGCTACGATCCGGGAACTCCCCGCAGTCCATGACGTGGCGGTCGTCGGTGTGCCCGATCCCATGTTCGGTGAAGCCGTGGCTGCCTTCATCGAATTGATGCCGGGTGCAACCCTCACGGCGGAACAGATCGTTGCCCACTGCAAGGAGCGCATTGCCAGCTACAAGAAGCCCAAGCATGTCCGCTTCCTGCCATCCCTTCCGCGCAACAGCTCCGGCAAGGTATTGAAATATGCGCTGCGGGAATCCTTTCACACCGTCCCCGAGGAATGACGGATGGACCTGCAATACTCTCCTGAACAACTGGCATTTCGGGACGACGTGCGGCGGTGGCTGCAAGCCAATCTACCGGCAGACCTGAAGGACAAGGTGGCGAGCTACCTCCACCTGGAAAAGGAAGAGGTGATGCGCTGGCACCGCATTCTGGCCGACAAGGGCTGGATTGCCCCGCACTGGCCGGTCGAGTGGGGCGGCACGGGCTGGGATGCCGTGCAGCGCTATATCTTCGAAGAAGAATGCAGCCATGCGGGCGCCCCCCAGCTGCCGGGTCTCTCGCTGATGTTCTGCGCACCGGTCCTGATCGCCTTCGGCACGCCGGAGCAAAGGCGGCGGTTCCTGCCGCGCATCTACAGCGGCGAGGATTTCTGGTGCCAGGGATACTCCGAACCGGCGGCCGGCTCGGACCTGGCAGCGCTACAGACCCGTGCTGTGCGCGAAGGCGATCACTACATCGTCACCGGGCACAAGATCTGGACCACCCAGGCCCACTGGGCCAACTGGATGTTCTGCCTGGTGCGCACGGATCCGCAGGCCGGAAAGAAACAGGAAGGCATCTCGTTCCTGCTGATCGACATGCAAACCCCGGGCATCACCGTGCGGCCGGTGATCCTGATGGATGGCAGCCACGAGGTCAACGAAGTGTTCCTCGATGAGGTCAAGGTGCCGGTTGCCAACCTGGTGCACGAGGAAGGCCAGGGCTGGGAGGTTGCCAAGTACCTGCTGAACTACGAGCGCCTGAGTGCCGGCAGGATCGGCGCCTCCAAGCGGCAGCTGGCCAGGCTCAAGGACATGGCAGGGCGGCAGATCACACGGGGCCGCTCCCTGATGGAAGATCCGCGTTTCCGTGATCGCCTGAGCCGCGTCGAGATCGAACTGATGGCGCTGGAAATCACCAACCTGCGCTACCTCGACCGCATGGTGCGCAGCGGGCAGCCCCCCGGGGCGGAAGTCTCCCTGCTGAAGATCAAGGGCACGGCGATCCAGCAGCAACTGTCCGAACTGATGCTGCAAGCAGCCGGCCCGCACGGCCAGCGCGGCATGCCGCAGGGAGGCGAGATCGACGCACATGACAGCCTGACGGCAGCACTGGCGCCACGCTACTTCAATCTGCGCAAGCTCACCATTGCCGGCGGTACCGATGAAGTGCAGCGCAACATCATTGCCAAGATGCGCCTCGGACTGTGATGGCATGGCCGGATTGTGCCCGGCCGAAGAGGAACGCCATGGATTTTGAGTACAGCTCGGAACAAGAGCAAATGGCCAGCGCGTTGCGGCGTTTCCTGGCAAAGGAATACGACTTCGCCGCGCGCAATCGCATCATCACCTCCGGGCAGGGCTGCAGCGACGCGGTCTGGCAGGCGCTGGCCGAGCTTGGCCTGCTGGCGCTTCCCCTGCCGGAAAAGTACGGCGGCTTCGATGGCAGGCTGGTGGATCTGATGGCGATCATGGAAGTCCTGGGCGAAGCGCTGGTGATCGAACCGTTCTTCTCCACCGTTGCCTTGGGTGCTCCGTTCCTGATGCGCGGCGGCACGCCCGAACAACAACAGCAATGGCTGCCCCGGATTGCCACCGGCGAGTGCCGCGTAGCCTTTGCCCAGCAGGAAGCCGATGCACGCTACGATCTCGCACACTGCTCGACCACGGCAACCGCAAGGAATGGAGGCTGGCTGCTGCAGGGGGAAAAGCGGGTGGTGTTGCATGGTGCCTGCGCCGACCTGCTGGTCGTCGCTGCCCGCGCTGGCGGCAATCCTGACGATGCACAAGGCATCAGCCTGTTTCTGGTCGCCGCTGACGCACCGGGAGTCAGGCTGCGCGGTTACAGCACGGCAGATGGCCTGTCCGCGGCCGACATCGAGTTCGACCAGGTAGTCGTGTCGGGTGATGCCCTGCTTGGCCAGGCCGGCGAGGGCCTGGCACTGATGGAAGAAGTGACGGATCGTGCCACGGCCGTGCTGTGTGCGGAAGCCGTGGGCGTGCTGCGCCTCGCCTACCAGGCCACCCTGGAATACCTGAAGACCCGCAAGCAGTTCGGTGAGCCGATCGGCGGTTTCCAGGCATTGCAGCATCGCATGGTGGAGCTGTTCATCGACCTCGAGCAGGCGTACTCCATGGTCTGCCTTGTCTGCGCAAGACTGGATGCGGGCGTCGGGCCGGAAGAACGACGCCGGCTGGCATCCGCTGCCAAGATCCGGATCGGCGATGCGTGTCGCCGCAGCAGCCAGGAAACCGTGCAAATGCAGGGCGCCATGGGGATGTCCGATGAAATGATGATCAGTCATGCGTTCCGTCGCCTGACCATGATCGCGCAACGACTCGGCGACGCCGAGCATCATCTCGAGCGGTTCGCCGCATGAAGAGGGGCGTTCTGGAAGCAGCTCCCCGGATAAAGGAAGGATCGGCAATGCATGCAGGATTGATGAGCGAGGCCGCACGCTGGAACGGCAGGATCTTCAGCGGAGAATGGACCCACGGCGCAGGCGGCAGTCAGGACGTCATCGAAAAGGCAACCGGCAATGTGCTGGCACAAACCGGGATTGCCGCACCGGATGACGTGACACGGGCTGCGCAGATCGCCAAGGCGGCGCAGCCTGCCTGGGCGGCAGTGCCGATCGAGGAGAAGTCGGCGATCTTCCGCCGTGCGATCAATCTGATCGAACAACACCGCACCGAGATGACCGAATGGATCATGCGCGAAAGCGGTGGCCTGCGCGCCAAGGGAGAAGGCGAACTGCGCTCATCGACCAACTGCCTGAATTACGCGGCAGCCATGCTCACCGAATCGCCGGGGATCCTGCTGCCCAGCAATCCGGGGCGCCTGAGCTATGCGCGCCGCATGCCGCATGGCGTGGTCGGCATCATCTCTCCCTTCAATTTCCCGCTGATCCTCTCCATGCGTGCCATCGCCCCTGCGCTGGCAACCGGCAATGCCGTCATCGTCAAGCCCGATCACCAAACCGCCATTTGCGGCGGCCTGATGATTGCGCGTCTGTTCGAAGAAGCCGGCCTGCCGCCGGGCGTATTGCATATCCTGCCGGGTGACGCCCCGGCTGGCGCGGCAGTCTGCACCGACCCCCTCATCAGCATGGTGGCATTCACGGGATCGACCGCAGCCGGACGCAAGGTGGCCGCAGCCTGTGGCGAGCACCTCAAGAAGGTATCGCTCGAACTGGGCGGCAAGAATACCTTGATGATCCTGGAAGATGCCGATCTGGATCTGGCTGCCTCCAATGCCGCCTTTGCCGCCTGGCTGCACCAGGGCCAGGTATGCATGGCGTCGGGACGCATCCTGGTACAACGGAAAATCGTTCCGGCATTGACCGAACGGCTGAAGGAAAAGGCCCGGCGCCTGCGCGTCGGCGACCCCATGGACCCGGAAGTCGGCATGGGTCCCATCATCAACCATCGGCAACTGCAGCAGATACACCAGATCGTGCAGGACACCTTGGCTGCCGGTGCAACCCTGCATGCCGGCGGCACGCATGAAGACCTGTTCTATCGGCCGACGGTGTTGAGTGGCGTCGAGGCAGGCATGCCTGCTTTCGACAAGGAGATCTTCGGTCCCGTTGCCGCCATCACCCCCTTCGATACGGACGAAGAAGCAATTGCCATGGCCAACCAGACCGAATACGGCCTGTCGGCGGGCATCCTCTCGAAATCCGTCGGCCGCGCCATGGCCATCGGCAACCAATTGCAGACCGGCCTGGTGCACATCAACGATCAGACCATCCACAGCGATGCAACGGTGCCCTATGGCGGGCGCGGCGCATCGGGCAATGGCAGCCGCATCGGCGGCCCGGCCAATTGGGAAGAGTTCACGCAATGGCAATGGGTCACCATCAAGGAGACCCCATTGCGATTTCCCTACTAGCGGGCGCTGCGCCGCGACACCATCACCGCCGGCGCGGCGGCGGGGCGCACCTGCCGCCATGCGGGTCCGATCAGCCGCATGCCGCGCACCCGCTTGATCGCCGACACGAAATACAGCGCCCCGCAGATCGGCCACCAGCGGTCGCCGGCCGATTCCATGAAGCGGGTGCGATCGAGCCAGCGCTGCGTGCGGCACGGCGGGCGGTAGCAGCCGTATCGCCCGCGCTCGGCTTCGAAGCTGAGCAGCTTGAACCAGTCGCGCAGGCGCGGCAGCCCGATGAACTGGCCCTCCACGGGCGGGAACGCAGGCCGCCCGATGGCGCGCCCGAGGCCCTGGCGCGCGCCCCACAGGCTGACCGGATTGAAGCCCGAGATGATCACCCTGCCCTCCGGGCGCAGCACGCGGTCGACCTCGCGCAGCACCTGGTGGGGGTCGGAGGCGAACTCGAGGACGTGCGGCAGCACCACCAGGTCGAGCGTCTGCGAGCCGATGGGCAGCTCCTCGAAGTGATCCAGCACCAGGTGCGCGGCGTTCTGCGGCAACAGGTCGCAGGGCTCGCAGGCGTGGATGCGGTGAGGCATCCGGTTGTCGCGCAGCGCATCGATCTCGGCCAGGCCGCATTGCATGGCGTGGAAGCCGAACACGTCGGCCACGGCCGCGTCGAACTGCGCCTGCTCCCAGGCCAGCACGTAGCGGCCGGCCGGCGACGCCAGCCATGCGCGCCAGCCGGCGCGGACTTCACGCAGCGGCGCGGCGCTTTGCAGGATTCCCGGATCGTCCAGATTCATGCCTGGCTGTCTTCGTACCTCCACCGGCCGGGTTCCGCTGCAGTCGTTTCCGCGCGCGCCCGGCGGACGGCAGAACCGTATTTTACGTGCGTATGCCGGCGCGGGGGCGTTGCCGCACCCGCGTCCGCGCCATGCCGCGCCGAGCGGGCGGCCGGCCGTGCCCGCACCCGCCGGCTGTCCGAACCCGGGCGCCGTCGCGCGGAAGGTGCTTTCGCGCAGCGCCCGGCATGGAAAGATCGACAGGCTCGACCGCGATCGACAGGCTCGGCCCATGGCCTCGCTTGCTTGACCCTCCCGGTTTCCTTCCGTAGGATTCGCGGCTTGTCACGCTAAATCATCGAGTTAGGGGGCTTCCTTGTCGCAGTTTGTCGATATTGCGCGCGCCTTCGCCCCCTCCGCCATCCTGTCATCGATCGGCCTGCGCCGCGTCGCTCCCGCGCTGGCCGTGCTGCTGGCCGTTGCCGGCTGCTCCACCGTGAGCCCGCCCGTGGCGCAGGAGCCGGCATCGGTGTCGCCCTCGGCCACAGCAGCGCCGGTGCGCGATGCCGCATCCCAGGCCGCCACGCCCCAGACCACTGCGCCCGACGCCTCCGCTCCGGCTCCCGACGCGCTTGCTGCCCTGCCCGCGCCGAGCGGGAGGCCGGCCGTGCCCGCACCCACCGGTGACCTGTGGGCACGCATCCGCGCCGGCTTCGCCATGCCGGAGCTCGAAAGCCCGCTGGTGGCCGAGAAGGAGCGTTTCTACCTGCAGCGCCCCGACTACCTGCAGCGCATGTTCGCGCGCGGCAGCCGCTACCTGTTCCATATCGTCGAGGAGATCGAAAAGCGCGGCATGCCCACCGAGCTGGCGCTGCTGCCCTTCGTGGAAAGCGCGATGAACCCGACGGCGCTGTCCTCCGCGCAGGCCGCCGGCCTATGGCAGTTCATCCCGTCGACCGGGCGCGCCTACAACCTGCGCCAGGACTGGTGGGTCGACAACCGGCGAGACGTGGTCAAGTCGACCCAGGCGGCGCTCGACTACCTGCAGAAGATCTACGCGATGCACGGCAACGACTGGTTCCTCGCGCTCGCCTCGTACAACTGGGGTGAAGGCGCGGTGGCGCGCGCGGTGCGGCGCAACGAGATGCGCAGGCTGCCCACCGACTACCTGTCGCTGCAGATGCCGGCCGAGACGCGCCACTACGTACCCAAGCTGCTGGCGCTCAAGCACATCCTACTGCACGCCGACGAGCTCGGCGTGGCGCTGCCCGCGCTGCCCAACCGGCCGTACTTCGTCACCATCGAGAAGACCCGCCCGATCGACCTCAAGCTCGCCGCCAGCTTCGCGGGCATGACGGTCGAGGAGTTCGTGGCGCTGAACCCGGCCCACAACCGCCCGGTCATCGCGGCCAGCCGCAACAACCAGATCAAGCTGCCGGCCGACCGGCTCGACGCCTTCCTCGACGCCGTCGAGCGCCATGGCCAGGCCAACCGTGCCTTCGCCACCTGGCAGCCGCACACCATCCGGCCGGGCGAGACGCTCGAGACGCTGGCGCAGCGCGGCGGCGTGGCGCTGGCCGAGCTGCGCAGCGCCAACGACCTGCGCTCCGGGCAGCGCATCCTGCCGGGCACGCGCATCCTCGCCCCGCAGCGCAGCGTCGAGGACGAGAGCCGCGTCGAGCAGTTCGACGGACCGCGCGTCTACGAGCTGATCGAGCGGCCCGCCGTGCATCACAAGGTGGGTCGGCGCGAGACGCTGGCCTCGATCGCCCGCCGCTACGGCGCCTCGGTGGCCCAGCTGAAGGCGTGGAACGGACTGGGAAGCAAGGGTGCACGCCCCGGCACCGTGCTGCTGGTGCGTCCGGCCGGTTCGCAGACCCTGCTCACCACGGAGAACGGCGACCGGCGCGTGGTGCGCAGCGAAACCGACCAGCCGCGCATCATGCACGCCGTGCTGCGCCGCGAGGAGGCCGAGGCGCCCGCGCAGGCGGCCGAAGCGAAAGCGCAAACCCGTGCCGCCCCGCCGACCGCGGCGGCGCGTGCGCGCCACCGGGCGAGGCCGGCGCAGCGCCACGCCGAGCGCCCGGCCAGGGAAATAAAAGCCGCACCGGCACGCGCCGCCGCTGCCGCGAAGGCATCGCCGGCGGCCCGCGCCGCCGGGAAGCCGGCGCGCGCACCAGCCGCCGCAGCACGCAATTCGAATCGCCACGATGGCCGCGGCGACGGGGCCGTACGCACCGGCACGCGCGCCCCGCAAGCGAAGAAGTCCGCCAAGCGCACCTGAGGCCGGTGCCCGAGCAAGCGCCAGGCGGTGAATGCGCCGCGCAGGGTGCACCGGGCGAGGGACAGCGTCGCATCGACGTGTGAAGGAATCGTAGCGAGCGGCCCGAGGTCGCGCCGAGAAGCGCAGCCGTACGGGAGTACGGCGAGCATCACAGGCGCGAGATCGGGCCGCGCAGTAGATTCCTTCACACATTCCTGCAAAGCTCGCGCGTGTAGGCCTCGCGCGGCGCCGCGAACAGCGCCTCGGTCTCTCCCGCTTCCACGATGCGCCCGTCCTTCATCACCACGACGTGGTGAGCCATGGCGCGGATCACCTCCAGATCGTGGGTGATGAACACGTAGGCCAGGCCGTGCCGGCGCTGCAGCCCGGCCAGCAGCTGCAGCACCTGCTGCTGCACGGAGACGTCGAGCGCCGAGGTGGGCTCGTCGAGCACGATCAGCTCGGGCTGGAGCACCGCGGCACGCGCGATCGAGACGCGCTGGCGCTGGCCGCCGGAGAACTCGTGCGGATAGCGCCCGAGCGTGGCCGCGCCGAGCCCGACCTCCTCGAGCATCGCCACCACCGCGTCGCGGCGCGCGCCGGCCGAAAGCTCGGGCCGGTGCAGCGCCAGCCCCTCCTCGACGATCTGCAGCACGGTGCGCCGCGGCGACAGCGAGTTGAACGGATCCTGGAACACGATCTGCATCCGGCGGCGCAGCCCGCGCAGGGCGCGCGGGCGCAGCGCATCGATGCGCTGGCCGTCGAAGCGGATCTCGCCGGTCGTCTCGCTCCGGGCGAGGCGCAGCAGCGCCAGGCCGAGCGTGGTCTTGCCCGAGCCCGACTCGCCGACCACGCCCAGGGTCTGTCCGCGCGGCAGGCGCAGGTCGACCTCGCGTACCGCCTCGAAGCGGCGGGCGGCGAACCAGCCGCGCGCGATGCGGAAGCTGCAGCTCAGTGCGCGCGCCTCGAGGAGGGGCGGCGCGCCCGGGTCGGGCGCGGCCACCGAGCGCCGCGGACGGCTGTCGACGAGCAGCCGCGTGTAGTCGCTGCGCGGGTTCGCGAACACCTCGGCGGTGGCGCCCTGCTCGACGATGCGCCCGTCCTTCATCACCGCCACCCGTCCGGCGAACGAGCGCACCAGCGGCAGGTCGTGCGTGATCAGCAGCACCGCCATGCCGGTCTCGCGCTGCAGCTCATCGAGCAGGGCGACGATCTGGCGCTGGATGGTGACGTCGAGCGCGGTGGTCGGCTCGTCGGCCACCAGCAGCCGCGGGCGGCACGCCAGCGCCATGGCGATCATCGCGCGCTGGCGCTGGCCGCCCGAGAGCTGGTGCGGGAAGCTGGCGAAGCGGCGCTGCGGCTCGGGCACCCGCGTGCGCGCCAGCAGCTCGACGGCGCGGCGCGTGGCCTGCGCGCGCGTGAGCCCCTCGTGCTCCTCGATCGCCTCGCAGATCTGCCGGCCGATCGGGTACAGGGGGTTGAGTGCGGACATCGGCTCCTGGAAGATCATCGCGATGTCGCGCCCGCGCACGCCGCGCATCTCGCGCTCGGAGCAGGCGAGCAGGTCGCGGCCCTCGAACAGGATGCGCCCGCCGTAGCGCGCGTCGGTATTCAGCCGCAGCAGCGACAGCGCGCTCACCGTCTTGCCCGAGCCCGACTCCCCGACCAGCGCGAACTTCTCGCCCGGCGCGATGCGGAAGTCGATGCCATCGACCACGCGCGTGGCGGCGCCGGCGCCGACAAAGTCGACCGTGAGCGCCTCGACCGCCAGCAGCGGTGCGGCGGCATCGGGGCGGACGGCTTCGCGCATCCCCTACCCCTTCCTCGTGTCGAGCGCGTCGCGCAGCGCCTCGCCGATGAAGATCAGCAGCATCAGCGTGCCGACCAGCACCCCGAAGGTGCCCAGCGAGATCCACCATGCGTCGAGGTTGGCCTTGCCCTGCGCCAGCAGCTCGCCCAGGCTCGGGGTGGGCGGCGGCACACCGAGCCCGAGGAAGTCGAGGCTGGTGAGGGCGACGATCGCCGCGCTCATGCGAAACGGCAGGAAGGCGATCACCGGGGTGAGCGAGTTCGGCAGCACGTGGCGGCGGATGATCTGCAGGCTCGACAGGCCGAGGGCGCGCGCGGCGGTCACGTACTCGAGCTGGCGGTTGCGCAGGAACTCGGCGCGCACGTAGTCCGACAGGCCGATCCAGCCGAACAGCGAGAGGATGGCGAGCAGGATCCAGATGCTGGGCTCGAAGATCGACGCCAGGATCAGCAGCAGGTAGAGCTCCGGGATCGCCCCCCACACCTCGATCAGGCGCTGGAAGGTGAGGTCGATGCGCCCGCCGAAATAGCCCTGCACGGCGCCGGCGACGATGCCCAGGGCGACGCCGATGGCGGTCAGCGCCAGCCCGAACAGCACCGAGATGCGAAAGCCGTAGAGCAGCCGCGCGAGGACGTCGCGACCGCGGTCGTCGGTGCCCAGGAAGTTGACCCGCGAGGGCGGCGCGGGATTGGGGCTGGGCGCGAAATAGTTGAGGGTGTCGAAGCGGTAGGGGTTGGGCGGGTACAGCGCCCAGTTCGAGCCCTCCGAGAGCCGGGCGCGGATGAAGGGATCGAGATAGTCGGTGGCGGTACGGAAGTCGCCGCCGAAGGTGGTCTCCGGATAGTAGTGCCACAGCGGCCAGTAGAGCTGCCCTTCGTAGCGCACGACGAGCGGCCGGTCGTTCGAGAGCACCTCGGCGAACAGGCTCAGGCCGAACGCCGCCAGGAAGATCCACAGGCACCAGTAGCCGCGGCGGTTGGCGCGAAAGCGCAGCCAGGCGCGCCGCCCGGGAGAGAGCGAGGCGCCGCTCACCCGGCCGCCTCGAACTTCACGCGCGGATCGACCCAGGTATAGGCGAGGTCGGTGACCAGCTTGGTGAGCAGGCCCAGCAGCGAGAACACGTAGAGGGTGCCGAGCACCACCGGATAGTCGCGCCGGATCACCGCCTCGTACGACAGCAGCCCCAGGCCGTCGAGCGAGAACAGCGTCTCGATGAGCAGCGAGCCGGTGAAGAAGGCGCCCACGAAGGCCGCGGGAAAGGCCGTCACCAGCGGGATCAGCGCATTGCGCAGCACGTGCCGGTAGAACACGCGCCGCTCGCTCACGCCCTTGGCGCGCGCGGTCAGCACGTACTGCTTGCGGATCTCCTCGAGGAAGGTGTTCTTGGTGAGCATGGTGGTGACCGCGAAGCTGCCCACGGTGAGGCAGGCCAGCGGCATCGCCAGGTGCCAGAAGTAGTCGAGCACCTTGCCGGCGAGCGACAGCTGCGCGAAGTCGTCCGAGGTCAGCCCGCGCAGCGGAAACAGCTGCCAGAAGCTGCCGCCGCCGAACAGCACCAGCAGCGCCACCCCGAGCACGAAGCCGGGGATGGCATAGCCGACGAGGATGGCCACCGAGGTCCACAGGTCGAAGCGGCTGCCGTGGCGCACCGCCTTGGCGATGCCCAGCGGGATCGACACCGCGTAGACGATGAGGAAGCTCCACAGCCCGAGGCTGATCGACACCGGCAGCTTCTCGAGCATGAGCGCCCAGACGCTCTTGTGATGCAGGTAGCTGGTGCCGAGGTCGAACACCGCATAGCGCCGCAGCATGTCGAGGAAGCGTTCGTGCGCCGGGCGGTCGAAGCCGTACATTTTGCGGAACTCGGCGACCTGCTCGGGCGCCACCCCCTGCGCGCCCCGGTACACCCCGCCGCTGGCGGCCACCTCGCCGCCCAGGCCGCCGCCGCGCAGCTCGCGCACCAGCTGCTCGACCGGCCCGCCGGGAACGAACTGGATGATGACGAACGACACCAGGAGGATGCCGACCAGGGTCGGGATCATCAGCAGCAGGCGCTTGCCCACGTAGGCGGCCATCAGCGCTTCTCCCACCAGGTCTTGAGCAGCCACAGCTCGGCGGCGTAGTACAGCGGCAGGCGGGCCGGGTGCGCGAGGCGGCTGCGATAGGCGACGCGGTGCGTCGCCGCGTAGAAGTGCGGCACCAGGTACCAGCCGCTGCGCAGGACGCGATCGAGCGCGCGCGCGGCCACCACCAGCTCGGCGCGCGTGCGGCTGGCCAGCAGCCCGTGCACCAGCGCATCGACCACCGGATCGCGCACGCCGGCCAGGTTGTCGGAGCCCGGCTCGCTCGCTGCGGCCGAGGTGAAGCGCTCGATCAGCTCGTTGCCCGGCGTCTGGCTGGCCGAGAGCAGCTGCACCACGACGTCGAAGTCGAACTCGTCCAGGCGCTTCTGGTACAGGGCCGGATCGGCGATGCGCAGGCGCGCGACGATGCCGAGCTTCTCCAGGTTGCGCACCCACGGCACCGCGATGCGCTCCAGGCCCGCGGAGTAGCTGAGCACCTCGAAGGCGAAGGCGCGCCCGGCGGCGTCGCGCAGCACGCCGTCGTCGTCGACGTTCCAGCCGGCCTGCGCGAGCAGCGCGAGCGCCTGGCGCAGGTTGTCGCGCAGGCTGGCCGGCGGGTCGGTGCCCGGCGGCTGGATCGCCGGCCCGAAGACGGACGGGTCGAGCTGCGCGCGATACGGCTCGAGCAGGGCCAGCTCGGCCGGCGAAGGCAGGCCGCGGGCCTCCATCTCGCTGTTGGTGAAGTAGCTGCGGCTGCGCACGTACTGGCCGTAGAAGACCTGCCGGTTCATCCACTCGAAGTCCATGGCCAGCGCCAGCGCGTGGCGCACGCGCACGTCGGCGAACAGGGCCCGGCGCGTGTTCAGCACGAAGCCCTGCATGCCGGCGGAGTTCGAGTGCGCGAACTGCTCCTTGACGATCTCGCCCGAATCGTAGCGACGCCCGACATGGCCGCGCGCCCAGTTGCGCGCCGAATTCTCCAGCACCCAGTCGAACTCGCCGGCCTTGAAGCCTTCCAGGCGCGCGGTCTCGTCCTTGAAGTACTTGTAGACGATGCGATCGAAGTTGAACATGCCGCAGCGCACGTTCAGGTCGCGCCCCCAGTAGCCCGGATCGCGCCGGAATGCCACGCTGCGGCCCCAGTCCCACGATTCGACACGGTACGGACCGCTGGTGAGCGGCTCGTCCTGCACCACGCGATCGAAGGGCCGGCCGGCGCCCCACTTGCGCGAGAACACCGGCATCTGCATGCCGATGATCATGTGCAGCTCGTGGTTGCGGCGGCGGAACTCGAAGCGCACGGTGCGCTCGTCGACCACCACCGCGCGCGCCACGTCGGCGAAATACTGGCGGAAGCGCGGATGCGCCTGGCGCCCGGTGAGGGTGTCGAACGAGTGCTTGACGTCGGCCGCGGTGACCGGGTCGCCGTTCCAGAAGCGCGCGGCCGGATTCAGGTGGAAGGTGATCGACAGGCCGTCGGCGGCGAACGCCATGTCGTCGGCCAGCAGCCCGTACATCGAGAAGGGCTCGTCGTCGCTGCCCTCGGCGAGCGTCTCGAACATCAGCGTGCCGAGGCCCGCCGCCGGCAGCCCGCGCAGCGTGAACGGATTGAGCTTGTCGAACGAGCCGTCGGCCGACAGGTGCAGCGTGCCGCCCTTGGGCGCGGCCGGGTTCACGTAGTCGAAATGATCGAAGCCCGGCGGATACTTCGGCGCCTCGCCCCAGGCGAGCGCACGGGCGGCCTGCGCCGGCGCGGGCCAGGCAGCGGCCAGCGCGGCGCCGGCGGCCAGCAGCAGCGCCGCGAGGCAGGATGCCGTACGCACGCCCGGACGGCGGCGGCGCGCCGGCCGAGCCGCGCCCGGCCCGTTGCGCCCTGCCACGCATGCGACAATGCTCATTTGTCGTCGATTCTAGCGGAGACCCCGAATGGGATTTCTTGCCGGCAAGCGCATCCTCATCACCGGCCTGCTCTCGAACCGCTCGATCGCCCACGGCATCGCGAAAGCCTGCCGCGAACAGGGCGCCGAGCTGGCCTTCACCTACCAGAACGAGCGCTTCCGCGACCGCGTCACCGAGATGGCCGCGGGCTTCGACTCCTCGCTGGTGTTTCCCTGCGACGTGGCCGAGGACGCGCAGATCGAGGCGCTGTTCGCCTCGCTGCGCCAGGCATGGGGCCACCTCGACGGCCTGGTGCACGCCATCGCCTTCGCCCCGCGCGAGGCGATCGCCGGCGAGTTCCTCGACGGCGCCAGCCGCGAGGCGTTCCGCGTCGCCCACGACATCTCGGCCTACAGCTTCGTGGCGCTCGCCAAGGCCGCCGCGCCGATGATGCAGGGGCGCGCCGGCGCGATGCTCACCCTCACCTACCTCGGCGCGGTGCGCGTCGTGCCGCACTACAACACCATGGGCCTGGCCAAGGCCAGCCTGGAGGCGGCCGTGCGCTACCTGGCCGACGACCTCGGCCCGCGCGGCGTGCGCGTCAACGGCATCTCGGCGGGCCCGATCCGCACGCTTGCGGCCAGCGGCATCAAGGACTTCTCGCGCATCCTCGACTACGTCGCGACCAACGCGCCGCTGCGGCGCAACGTCACCATCGAGGACGTCGGCAACGTGGCGGCGTTCATGCTGTCCGAGCTCGCCTCCGGCATCACTGCCGAGATCACCTACGTCGACGCCGGGTTCAGCCAGGTCACCGGCGGCATCCTCGATCGCCCGGGCGGGCAGCGCGCATGAACGACGCTACGCCCCCGGCTGCGCCGCGGCTCACGTCGTTCTCGCACGGCGGCGGCTGCGGCTGCAAGATCTCCCCGGGCGTGCTCTCCGACATCCTGAGGAACGCCTCGGGCTTTCCCGCGCCGGCGCAGCTGCTGGTCGGCATCGAGAGCGCGGACGACGCCGCGGTGTGGCAGCTCGACGACGAGCGGGCGCTGGTGGCCACCACCGATTTCTTCATGCCGATCGTCGACGATCCCTTCGACTTCGGCCGCATCGCCGCCGTCAACGCGCTCTCGGACGTCTACGCCATGGGCGCGCGCCCGATCATGGCGCTGGCGCTGGTGGCGATGCCGATCGAACGGCTGCCGCTCGAATCCATCCGCGCCATCCTCGCCGGCGGCGAATCGGTGTGCGCGGCCGCCGGCATTCCGGTGGCCGGCGGCCACACCATCGATTCGGTCGAGCCGATCTACGGGCTGGTGGCGCTCGGGCTGGGGCATCCGGGGCGCATCAAGCGCAACGACGGGGCCCGTCCGGGCGATCGGCTGGTGCTCGGCAAGCCGCTCGGCGTGGGCATCATGTCGGCCGCGCTCAGGAAGGAGCAGCTCCCGCCCGAAGGCTACGCGGCGATGATCGCCACCACCACGCGCCTGAACACGCCCGGCATGGCCCTGTCCGAGCTCGAGGACGTGCATGCGCTGACCGACGTCACCGGCTTCGGCCTGCTCGGCCACCTGCTCGAGATGTGCCGCGGCGCGCGCGTGGCGGCGCGCCTGTCGATGGCGGCCGTGCCGCGCATGGCCGGCGTCGAGGCGCTGATCGCGCGCGGCTTCGTCACCGGCGCCTCGGCGCGCAACTGGGCGGCCTACGGCGACGCGGTGCGCCTGTCCGACGACGGCGCGCAGCGGGCGCTGCTGACCGATCCGCAGACCTCGGGGGGCCTGCTGGTGGCCTGTGCGCCCGAGGCGCTCGAGGCGGTGCTGGAGGCGTTTCGCCGCGACGGGTTCGCCGAGGCGTGCGAGATCGGCGAGATGGTGAGCGGCGAACCGGGCGTCGAAGTGCAGGCCTGACGTTCGGCCTCGGGGCGGTGCTCGCGCGTGCTTCGGGTTGCGCGTGCAAAGGCACGGGCCGCCCGGGGCCGGCGCACCGGTGCTTGCCCCCCGCTGCGCGGGGGGTGCCCTGCGATGCTCCAGCACCGGCTGGCGCGGCGCAACTCGCTGCGCTCGCTACGCGAGCTCCGCTCGGACAGGGCGCCGCGAGAATGAAGCACGAAGCGCGCTGCGCGCGCCGCCGGTGCTGCTGCGCTTCTCGGCTGCGCACAGGCGCGCCGGCCCCGGGCGGCCCGCGCCTTTGCCGATGCCGTGGTGGCCTGCGCAGGCAACGGCCCCGTCTTCACGCCTGCTCTCGTCCGCGCTTCGAGCGCCTCCGCCCCTGCCTTTGCTCCGAACACAGTCCACGGTACCCCGAGCGGCAGTCGGCGGGCGGCCGGGCCTCGGGGGTTGCGGGGCTGTGTGCGGCGCCGAGCAGCGCAGTCTCGGGGTCGGCGCGCGCAGCGCGCTTCGTACTTCTGACTTGCGGCGCCCTGTCTGAGCGAAGCGAACGTAGTGAGCGCAGCGAGTTGCGCCGCACGACCCCGAGGCGAGCAGCGGAGGGGAGTCGGTGCGTAGCACCGACCGCCGTGCCCAGCGCCGCAACCCCCGAGGCCCGGCCGCCCGCCGACTGCCGCGACCGCGCCAAGCACCGAACGAGGGAGAAAGGAACGACGAGGAGAAAACTCGACTCAACGCGGCACGAGCGTGAGCACGTCGGCTGCCTCGCGCTCGATGCGCTCGCGCGAGGTCACCATGGGCAGGTACTGCACCGCCGACCAGCGCCGGGCCAGGTCGCCGTAGTGCGGCGACAGCCGGTGGCCGCTCTGGCCGCTCGAGATCATGAAGCGCGACGCGTCGGGATCGGCGAGATCGTAGATGGCGCGCAGGCTCGCCGCCCAGTGCACCGCCAGCGGGTCGGCGGCATCCCAGGGGTCGTGCCGCGCGACGTTGATCGAGCTGGGATCGCCGCCGGCCGGCGTGCGCAGGTCGAACAGCCGGGAGAGCAGCCAGTGGCGGCCGAACGGCCGATGGCTGGATACCGCGGGGTGCGCCTCGCCGAAGCGCCAGCGCGTCGGGTCGCTCCCGTGGCGCGCGGCCAGCTCGGCCACGGTGGCCTCGAGCGAGCGGGTCAGCATGTCGTCGCAGGTCTCCTGCGCCGGCGTCGAGACGTCGTCGCACCAGCGCGCGTCGCCGCCCGGTGTCATCGCCCGCTGCAGCGCGCGATGGCGGACGCGGTGGCGCTCCAGCTGCGCGAACAGCTGCGGCCCCACCTCGTCGATGAAGACCTCGCGGCGCAGGCGGTCGATCCACGCCACCGCGATGAGCGGCTCGGCGCGGTCCGCGGCGAGCGCCGGCGCGCCCGGCTCGAGGGCGGCGCTCCAGTCGCGCAGCATCGCCAGCGCCTGCTCGCCCAGCGGCGATCGGGCGCGCGCCGACAGCAGCACGGGCAGCATCTCGCCCACCGCCGGCGAGGCCACGTCGGCCTGGATGGCGGCGAAGCTGTCGGCGTCGTGCTTCGGCCGGGCGTCGAGACGGCGGCGGATGCGGTCCGAGCGGTACGGCAGGGCCCACTCCGAAGCGATGCGGTAGGGATAGTCTTCCGACACGATGCGCTGGTTGGCCGTGACCACCACCCCGTCGGGCGGCTGCTCGACGCGCGGCAGCTGCTCGAAGGGGATGGTGCCGATCCAGTCGTAGCGCGCATCCCAGCCCGGCGCCGGCAGGCGGCCGGCGAGCACGTTGTCCGCACGCCTGATCGGCACCGTCCCGGCTGCCACGAAACCGATGCGCCCATCGACGTCGGCATAGACGACGTTCTGCTGCGGGCCGCGGAAGTCGCGCAGCGCCGCCAGGAACGAGGGCCAGTCGGTGGCGGTGTTCAGGCGCAGGCCGGCGCGCACGGTGAGGTCCTCGGCGCCCAGCATGGTCCAGGCGAACGACAGCACGTGACTGTCCAGCCCGTGGGCGGCGAGCGTCTGGCGCGCCGGCGCCAGGACGTCGGAGATCACCGGGCCGTGGCGCGTCTCGCGCACCATCAGCTCGACGTCGGCAGCGCCCTTGACGCGAATGGTCTCGCGGCGGGTCTCGAAGCGCGCCCAGCCCTGCGGCGTACGGTAGCGGCCCGGGTCCGCGGGGTCGACCTGCTCGAGGTACAGGTCCTGGCTGTCGGGCGCGGTGTTGGTGAAGCCCCAGGCGATGCGGTCGGAGCGCCCGACCACGACGTAGGGAAGACCGGGCAGGGTCGCGCCGATCACCTCGAGCCCCGGCGCCGAGAGGTGCGCCAGGTACCACAGCGCGGGCGCCGACAGCGCCAGGTGCGGATCGTTGGCGAGCAGCGGCTTGCCGCTCGCGCTGCGCGTGCCGTCGACCACCCAGTTGTTCGAGCCCAGGCCGTCGAGCGAGGTGGCCGGCAGGGCGCGCGCGATCGCCCCGGCCAGGGCCGCCGCCGTCCCGCGCGCCAGCCCGCCCCCGCCGTACAGCGGCCGCGGATCGGGCAGCGGCTCGGGCGGATCGGTCTCGAGCAGCTCGTCGACCTGCTGCGGCGACAGCCGCTCGAGCAGCGCCAGGCGCAGCAGCTCGGTGCCGTGATTGCCCGACAGGTCCCAGGCCATCATCGTGGCCCAGCCGATCGAGTCGGCCGGCTCCCAGGGCTGCGGGCGCACCCCGAGCAGCAGGAACTCCGGCGACAGCTGCCAGGGCCGCCCGCGCAACCGGGCGATCCCCTCCTCGATGCCGCCGGCATAGGCGCGCAGCGACTCGCGCGTCTCGGCATCGAGGGTATCGAAGATGCGCTCGGCATGGCGCCGCACGCCGAGCATGCGCACGAAGCGGTCGGTGTCGAGCGCATCGGGGCCGAGCACCTCGGCCAGCCGGCCGCCGACGATGCGCCGGTTCATCTCGAGCTGCCACGGGCGATCCTGGGTATGCAGCAGGCCGAGGGCGCGGAAGGCATCGCGCCGCGACGCGGCGAAGACATGGGGGATGCCGGTGGCATCGCGCACCACCCGCACCGGGGCATCGAGCCCGGCAAGCACCATCTCTCCGCGCACGGCCGGCGCAGCCGCGAGCCGCCAGGCGGCCAGCAGCGCCAGGACGAGCACGGCCAGCGCGGCCGGCACCGCCACCGCGAGGCGTACGATGCGCCGCCGCGCGCCGGTCATCGAAACGCTCCTGCGTGCATGCGAAAGCCGGTCGTCGTATCGTGCGTCGATGGAACGTGAACCAATGCTGCATGACGCTATCACAGGCGGCGCCGCGGTGAGCGGGTCGGGCGGCCTCGAGCGGGGCGCCGGCACCGCTGCTGCCACCCCTGCCCCTGCCGGATCCGCCGCCGCGGCCTCCGCCGGCCCTGCCGCCGTCGAGCTGCGCGGCGTGGCGAAGGCGTTCGCCGGCCGCACGGTGCTGGCCGGGGTCTCGATGCGGGTGGCTCCGGGCGAGCGGGTGGCGCTGCTCGGCGAGTCGGGCAGCGGCAAGTCGACCCTGCTCAACCTCATCGCAGGGCTCGAGCCGGTGGACGCCGGATCGGTGCACGTGGCCGGCACCGAGATCTCCGCGCTGGGGCCCGACGAGGCGGCGCTGTTGCGGCGCGCGGCGATCGGCTTCGTGTTCCAGGCCTTCCACCTGCTGCCGCACCTGGATGCCGTGCGCAACGTCGCCGTGCCGCTGCTGCTCAACGGCGTGCCGGCCGCCGAGGCCCTGGAGCACGCCGCGGCCATGCTCGCGCGCCTGGGGCTGGGCGATCGCACCCACGCCTGGCCGCGCGAGCTCTCGGGCGGCCAGCAGCAGCGGGTGGCGCTGGCGCGCGCGCTGGTGCACGCCCCGGCCCTGGTGCTGGCCGATGAGCCCACCGGCAACCTGGACCCCGCCGCCGCGGCCGGCGCGCTCGCCCTGATCGCCGAGGCGGTGGCCGCCAGCGGCGCGGCGCTGGTGCTGGCCACGCACTCGGAGCAGGCGGCCGCGCTGGCGCAGCGCCGCCTGCGGCTCGAGGCCTGCGCGCTGCACGCGGTACCGTGACGCGCAGCATGTCCTTCGCTACCGCCGTCGCCGCTGTCGCTGCTGCCGTCGCCGCCACCGCGCAGCGGGCGCGCCTGGCCGACGGCCGCCTCGCCCTGCTCGGCTGGCTGTGGCACGCGCAGTGGCGCAGCCAGCGCGCCCGCGCGCTGACCGTGGTGTTCGCCATCGCCGTCGGCGTGGCGCTCGCGCTGGCGATCCAGCTGGTCAACCGCAGCGCGCTGGCCGAGTTCGACGCCGCCATGAGCACCGTCCAGGGCGAGGCCCAGGCCCAGGTACGCGCGCGCGCCGGCAGCTTCGACGAAGGCCTCTACGCGCGGCTGGCGGCCGATCCGCAGGTCGCGGCCAGCCCGGTGATCGAGGCGGAGTTCGCGCTCGCCGAACCCGCGGCGGGCACGCTGCGCATCATCGGGCTGGACGTCCTTCGCGCCGCGCAGGTGACGCCGGCGCTGCTGCCCTCGGCGGCCGACGACGACGCGCAGGGCTCGGCTTCGCCGCTGTTCGGCGACGACACCATCTTCCTCTCCGCCGCCGCGCTCTCGGCCCTGTCGCGTTCGGTGGGCGACGTATTGCGCGTGCGCGCGGGTGCGGGCGTCGTGACCCTGCGCATCGCCGGACGGGTACCGGGCGCGGCCGCCGGCCAGCGGCTGGCGGTGATGGACATCGCCGCGCTGCAGTGGCGCCTGGGCTGGCTCGGACGGCTGTCGCGCATCGACCTGCGCGCCGCCGAGGGCGCCGGCCTGGCGCACATCCGCGCGCGCTGGGAGCCGGCGCTGCCGCCCGAGGCCGTGTGGACCGCGCCGCAGGCGGCCCGCGAACGCGTGTCGAACCTGTCGCGTGCCTACCGGGTGAACCTGAACGTGCTGGCGCTGGTGGCCCTGTTCACCGGCGGCTTCATCGTCTATGCCGCGCTGGCGCTGGCGGTGGCGCGCCAGCAGCGCGAGCTGGCCCTGCTGAACGTGCTCGGGGCCGGCGCGCGCCTGGCCGCCGCGCAGGTGCTCGGCCAGGGGCTGGCGCTCGGCGCGGCGGGCGCCGCGCTCGGCGCCGCCGGCGGCATCGCGCTGGCGGCGGCGCTGCTGGCCTGGGTCGGCGGCGATCTCGGCGGCGGCTATTTCGCCGGCAGCCATCCGGCGCTGGAAGTCGACGCGCCCACGGTGGCCGGATTCGCCGCGGCCGGCGTGCTCACCGCGCTCGCCGCGAGCATCGCGCCGGCGCTGGCGGCGCGCCGCCTGCCGGGCGCACGCGCCCTGCGTGCCGGCAGCGTCGAGGAGACGCTGCGCGTGCGCGGCGGGGCTGCGCGGCTGGCCGGGCCGCTGGCCTGCCTCGGCGCCGGCGCCGCCCTGCTGGCCCTGCCGCCGGTGGATGGCCTGCCGTGGCCTTCGTATGCGGCCATCGGCGCCTGGCTGGCCGGCGGCATCGCGCTGGTGCCGCACCTGGTCGCTGCAGCCCGGCGCGGCCTGCTCGCGCTGGCGGCGCGGCTCGGGCGTCATCCGCTCGCCTGGCTGGCAGTGCACCGGCTGGCCGGCGCCCCGGGCGCCGCCGCGGTGGCGATGTCGGGCATCGTGGCCAGCTTCGCGCTGGCCGGCGCCATGGCGATCATGGTGGCGAGCTTTCGCGACTCGGTCGATCATTGGCTCGACGCCGTGCTGCCCGCGCAGGCCTACGGCCGCATCGTCGGCGGTGCGGCCGACGGCGCGATCGACGCGTCCCTGCGCAGACGCCTGGCGTCGGTGCCGGGCATGGCGCGCATCGAGTATCTGCGCGCGCTCGAGCTCACGCTCGACCCGGCGCGCCCGGCGGTGGCCCTGCTGGCGCGCAGCCTCGATGCACGCGCGCCGCAGCAGCGCCTGCCGCTCACCGACGCGCCGCTGGCGGCCCCGCCCGGCACGGTGCCGGTGTACGTGAGCGAGGCGATGGTCGACCTCTACGGCCTGCAGCCCGGCATGCGCATCGACCTGCCACTGGCCGGCGCCGGGCCGCCCGGCAGCGGGCGCTTCTTCGTGGCCGGCACGTGGCGCGACTACGCGCGCCAGCACGGAGCGATCGCGATCGACATCGACGACTATCGCGCCCTCACCGGCGACGCCTCGGTGAGCGACGTCGCGCTGTGGTTCGATGCCTCGCTCGCGCCGGAACGCGGCGTCGAGGCGGTGCGAGCCGCCCTGCCCGATGTCGCCGGGCTGGAGCTGCGCACCGCCGGGCAGGTGCGCGAACGCTCGCTGCGCATCTTCGATCGCAGCTTCGCGGTGACCTACGTGCTCGAGGCCATCGCGATCCTGGTCGCGCTCTTCGGCGTGGCCTCGACCTGGGCCGCCGAAGGCGTGGCGCGCGCCCACGAGTTCGGCGTGCTGCGCCACCTCGGCCTGCGCCGGCGCGACGTCGCGGCGCTGCTCGCCGGCGAGGCCGCGCTGCAGATCGGCGCGGCGATCGCCTGGGGCGCGGTGCTCGGAGCGATGGTGGCGCTGGTGCTGGTGTATCGCGTCAACCCGCAGTCGTTCCACTGGACGATGCAGATGTCGTGGCCCACGGGCCTGCTCGCCGCGAGCGCGCTGGCGATGCTCGCGCTCGGGGTGGCCGCCGCGCTGTCGGCGGCGCGCCACGCCACTTCCGAAGCGCCGGTGCAGGCGGTGAGGCAGGACTGGTGAACCTTTCCTCGCGGCGCCGCTTCCTCATGCTCGCCCCGGCGGCTGCGCCGGCGCTGTGGACCGTAGCGGCACGCCCCGATCCGGCCCATGGTGCCGGCACGGCGCCCTTCTATCCCCCGGTGCGGCGCGCCACCCCGATCGTCTTTCCGCGCGATCACGGCGCGCATCCGCCCTGGCGCACCGAGTGGTGGTACCTGACCGGCTGGCTGGAGCGCCTCGACGGCCCGCACCGCGGCGCGCCGGCGGGCGTGCAGGTCACCTTCTTTCGCAGCCGCACGCGGCACGACCCGGCCGACCCCAGCCGCTTCGCGCCGACGCAGCTGCTGCTCGCCCACGCCGCGCTGGCGCTGCCCGAAGAGGCCCGCCTGACCCACGCGCAGCGCGCCGCGCGCGCCGGCTTCGGGCTGGCCGAATTCTCCGTCGAGGACACCGCGGTCTCGATCGGCGACTGGTCGCTCGAGCGCGGCCGCGACGACCGCTATCGCGCACGCGTACGCGATGAGCGCCTGGCGCTCGATCTCGAATTCGTGCCCGGCGCGCCGCCCGTGCTGCAAGGCGAGAACGGCTACTCGCGCAAGGGTCCGCTGGAAACGCAGGCGAGCTGCTACTACAGCCGGCCGCAGCTGCGCGTCTCCGGCCGCATCACCGCCGGCGGCGAGCATGCCGCCGTGCGCGGCGTGGCCTGGCTCGACCACGAATGGTCCAGCGAGCTCCTCGACCCGTCGGCAGACGGATGGGACTGGACCGGCCTGAACCTCGACGACGGCTCGGCGCTGATGGCCTTCCGCATCCGGCGCCGCGACGGCAGCCCGCTATGGTCGCAGGCGCGCTGGGTCGACGGCCGCGGCCGAGCGCTCCGCCCCGACCCGCAACCGGTGTTCACCGCGCGCCGCCGGTGGACCTCGCCGCGCACCGGCGCACGCTACCCGGTGGCGATGACGCTGGCCGCCGGCACGCGCACGCTGACGCTCGAGCCGCTGTTCGACGACCAGGAGCTGGACGCGCGCGCCAGCGCCGGAGCCGTCTATTGGGAAGGCGCGGTACGCGCGCTCGAGGCCGGCCGCCCGGTGGGACGCGGCTACCTGGAGCTCACCGGCTACGCCGGCGCACTGCGTCTGTGATGCCCCTAGGCCGCGACGATCTGCGCCCGGAACACGTAGCCTCTGCGCGAGCGCGTCTGCAAGGGAACCAGGGCGGGCGTCGCGCGCTCGATGCGCCTGCGCAGCCGGTAGATCGTCGCGTGCAGGGCGTTGTCCGAATCGGAGTTCGGCGACAGCCCCAGCCTCTGCCGCAACTGCTCGCGCTCGACCGTCCTTCCCTGGGCCTCGAGAAAGCACTCCATCACGGCGAGGTCGGTGGCACTGAGGTCGACCCGTGCTCCGTCGGGCGCGATCAGCTGCCCGGCCCGTCGATCGATCCGCCAGACCGATGAGCATTGCAGCGCGGCCACGGCGCGGCGCTGCACGGCCTTGATCGCGAGAAGCAGCTGGTCGCCGCGAATCGGCTTGGCCAGATACATGTCGGCGCCCACCTGCATCGCGGCATCGAAGGCTTCCGGCGCAAGGCGCGCGGAAACGGCGAGGATCCCCGCTTCGGTGCGCCGCCGCAGGACCCGGATCAGGTCGACCCCGTCGATCCCCGGCAGCGCGAGATCGATCACGTAGAAGCCGAAATCGTACGGCGCCCGGTCGGTGAGCAGCGCATCGCTGTCGTCGAAGACGCTGACCTGGATGCCGTACTCGCGCAGATGGCGGGCAATCTGTTCGGCGAATTCGACATCGTCTTCGACCAGGGCAAGCGTGCTGGGGACCATGAGTCGGATCCGGGGAGGAGCGGGGAACATACCGAAGCGCGTAATCCACAGCAATGGCTGCGTTCTTGTCAGCATAGCCCCGAAGCACCATCGCCCGAGCGCGTGTAGAGCGTCGATTCAAGTTATCGGTTAGATATGACGAAATACCTGTCATATATGACCAGGAAGCATGGGCATGACCACCTGTTGCAGGCGGCGCAGACCCTCAAAAAGAGCGGATGGCGACGATCTCGTCGACGAGGCCCGGCAGGCGCGCGGGCTGGCCTTGCGCTCGGCGACGCTGATGTCGGCCCTCTTCACCCGGGCCCGCCTCGGAAAGCTCGCGGAAACCGGCGACGCGTGGTCGATCGCCGGCGCCATCGGGGACTCGCTCGACCGGCACCCGGACGCGTTTCTCACGGTCATGCACCTGCGCTCGGCGGACGAGTACACCTACCTCCACTCGCTCTCGGTCTGCGCGATGATGCAGGCGGTGGCGCGCCACATGGGCCTGGACAGGGGCGAATGCCTCGACGCCGGGCTCGCCGGCCTGCTGCATGACCTCGGCAAGACGTTGACGCCGCCGGCGATCCTGAACAAGCCGGGCCGGCTCACCGCTGCGGAGATGCGCATCGTCCGGCGGCATACCGAGGACGGCCGCTCGATGCTCGAGTCGGCCGGAATCGCTCACCGCGCTTCGCTGGACGCGGCACTGCATCATCACGAGAAATTCGACGGCTCGGGCTATCCCCACGGGCTCGCGGGCGAACGGATTCCGCTCGTGGCGCGGATCGCATCCGTATGCGACGTCTATGACGCCCTGACGGTCGATCGGCCGTATCGCACTGCGCTCGCGCCGGGCGAGGCCCTGCGGCGGATGCAGTCCTGGCAAGGGCACTTCGACGGGAACGCGCTGCACTGCCTCGTGAAGGCGATCGGCCTGTATCCGGGCAGCGCCTCGTGCCCGAGCCCCTAAACCTCGAATTCCACAATATCCATACCTCTTATCGTCATAAAAGTAACTAAATAATCAGACATGATTGATATCAGTCATATTCAATGAAGCAAAGACAGGAGAACTCGAAATGAACTTCCTGAAGAACTTGAGACTGGGCATGCGCCTCGCGGCCGGGTTCGCGACCGTGCTGGTGCTGATGTCGATCATGATCGCCGTCGCGATCGACCGGTTCGACAGCATCGGCAAGGCGAGCACCAGGATCGTCCACGAAGACTGGGCCAAGGTCGATGCGGCCTCGATCATCGACAGCCGAACGCGCGCCAACGCCCGGAACGCGCTGGAGGCGACGATCGTCACCGACAAGGCGAAGACCGAGAAGATCTGGGCGCAGGTCGATTCCAACGCGAAGGAGGTCGACCTGGCGCTCGCAACGCTCGACCGCCTCGTACGTTTGAGCGAGGGCAAGGCGCTCGCTGCGCGCATCAAGGAAGGTCGCACGAAGTTCGTCGCCTCGATCGACGAGGTGCGCCGCCTCGTCGCCGGCGGGCGGCAGGACGACGCCTCGCAACTGCTGCTGCTCGATGCGCTGCCCGCCATCGACGCGGTGCAGGCCGACGTGAACGAGCTGGTGGCGCTGCAGAAGAAGATCGTCGACGCGAGCGGCGCCGGGATCCTCGACGACATCGGAGTGGCGCGCAAGCTGATGCTCGCCATCGGCGCTTGCGGGCTTCTCATCGGCGCGCTCTTCGCATGGTGGCTCACGCGCTCGATCACGGTCCCGATCGCCGAGGCGGTTCGCGTCGCCCGCACCGTGGCATCGGGCGATCTGACCTCCGAGATCGACGTGCGCAGCACCGACGAGACCGGACAACTGCTGGCGGCGCTGAAGGAAATGAACCGCAGCCTGGAGAGCATCGTCAGCCAGGTGCGGCAGAGCTCGGACACGATCGCCGTCGGCTCGGGCCAGATCGCCACCGGCAACGCCGATCTGAGCCAGCGCACCGAGGAGCAGGCGTCGAACCTGCAGCAGACGGCGGCATCGATGGAGGAGCTCACCACCACCGTCACGCAGAACTCGGACACCGCCCGTCAGGCGAATCAGCTCGCCACGAGCGCGAGCGAAGCCGCGGCCAAGGGCGGGGAGGTCGTCGGGCAGGTCATCGAGACGATGAACGACATCACCGCGAGCTCGAGGAAGATCGCCGACATCATCGGCGTCATCGACAGCATCGCTTTCCAGACCAACATCCTCGCGCTCAACGCCGCCGTCGAGGCGGCACGGGCCGGCGAGCAGGGCCGCGGCTTCGCGGTCGTCGCCAGCGAGGTGCGCAACCTCGCGCAGCGCAGCGCCGAGGCCGCCAAGGAAATCAAGTCGCTGATCGGCGAGAGCGTCGAGAAGGTCGAGGCGGGCTCCAGGCTCGTCGACGACGCAGGCAGGAGCATGGACGACATCGTCAAGCAGGTGAAGCGCGTCACCGACCTCATCGGCGAGATCTCGTCGGCGAGCCTGCAGCAGGCCAGCGGCATCGGGCAGATCGGCGACGCGGTCACGCAGCTCGACCAGGTCACGCAGCAGAACGCCGCCCTCGTCGAGGAATCGGCGGCCGCATCCGACAGCCTGAAGCAGCAGGCGAGCAGGCTGGCGGAGCTGGTGGCGGTGTTCAAGTACAAGGAGGCCGCAGCGGACAAGGCGATCGCATAGGCCCCGCAGCCGCTTCCAGCGGAGCCGCCGACGCCTCGGCGCGGGGCCGGACACGGTTCGTGATGAAACCAATGCTTGCGTGCTATCTTTTCGGCGCCCCGGCGAATGCCCTCGATTCGCCCGGATTCCTGCGCATTCCGCGACCTCTCCTCCGTGCAATGACCCGCCACGCCGTCCGACGACGGTCATGATCGATCCCGCCACCGCATTGATCGGCATCGGGCTGCTGCACGTCTTCATGTCCGTCGCCGTGTGGGCGATCCTGCGCCGACGCGAATACGCCCGGTCGTTCCGGCAATGGTCGGGCGGCGAGCTTCTGTACGGATGCGGGCTCATCGCCCTGCCCACGAGCGGGGCGGCCTGGCCGGGCCTGCTCGTGATCGGGCACCTCGCGCTCATGGGCGGGTACCTCCTGCGCGGGCTGGCCCTGCGCCGCGAGCTCGGCGCGCGCCGCAACGCCGCGGCTCCGTGGCTGGTGTGGCTGGCCGCATCGGTCGGCTATCTGGCGGTCGACCGGTTCGGCAGCGCCGAAGCACTCCCCTGGCTGGTCGCCGTCTTCGCCCAGTGCGCGGGCGCCGCCTGGCTCGCCTGGCTCGGCGGCGTGCTGCACGACCGCACCGGTTACCGCAGCGCAGGGGTGCTGGCCGTGGCCTTCGGGCTCTTCGCCTTCGCCCTGTCGATCCACGCAGCCTTCGTCGCACGCTTCCCGCACGAGCTGGGCACGTGGAATCCGACACCCGACTCGACGGTGCTGTTCCTCTTCGGGCTGATCATGGCGCCGTACGGAAACCTCGGCTACCTCGGCCTGGTCATGGAAGCAGCCTCCGCCTCGGAGCTCGAACGCGCCTCGCGGCTCGCCGGCGAGCACGAACGACACGCGCAGTCGGAGCGGAGCTTCGCACAGCAGGCCCAGCTGATCGAGGAGCGCCGCAGGCTGCTGGCCGAACGCGAAGAGATGCTGGCCGCTCTCGCGCACGAGGTGCGCCAGCCCCTGAGCCGCGTGAGCAGCGCCCTGGACCGCGTCGCAGCGGCGCTGCCGGCCGCGCCCGCGGCCGCGTTCGCCGGCGAGCACCTGCAGCGCGCGACGGATCTGCTCGACAGCGTGGGTTCCGTGCTCGAGAACACACTCGTCGAGGCGGCGCTCCTCGGAGGAGATGCGCCCACGCCGCGTCACGACGTCGACATCGACACCATCGTCGACCTGGCGATCGCCGACCTCGACCCCGAGCAGGCCGCGAGAGTGCGCATCCAGCGCGATACCGCTACGCGCACCGCATCCATGAACGGCAGCCTCGTCCGCCTGTCGCTGCGCAATCTGCTGTCGAATGCGCTCGAGCATTCGCCGCCGCCATCGCCGGTGGTCGTCCGGATCGCCGATTGCGACGAGCCGCTCGCGCTGATCTTCGAGGTCAGCGATCGCGGCCCCGGCATATCCGAGGACGTGCTGCCGCGCCTGTTCACGCGCGGAGCCCACGGAGAGCGGCGAGGCGCCCGGCCGGGACACGGCCTGGGCCTGTACATCGTGCGGCGCGCCGCCGAGAAGCACGGCGGACGCGCCGAGCTGGTCGCGAGCGGCCGCGACGGAACCACCATCCGGATCGTCGTTCCCCAGGAGATCGCGATCTAGGGCCTGTTCACCCTACGATCGACCATCGCCACCTGCGCGCCCGGCCACGCCAGCAGCGCGGCTGCCGCGACGCTGGCCAGGCCCGCGAGCGCGCCGACCGCCGGGAAGCCGGCCTGTTCGTACAGGAGCACCGCCAGCGGCGAGAACAGCGTCACGCCGAGATAGGTGGAGCCGCTGAGCATTGCCGTCACCACGCCGCGCAGGCCGGGGATCTGCTCGGTGGCCAGCGCGGTGATGGCGGTGAAGAAGGCGCCCTGCACGCAGCCCCAGACGAGGATCCCGGCGACCAGCCAGGCCGGCGAGCCGACCAGCCACGGCAGGCCCGCGAGCACGAGCCCGAGGGCGCACAGGGCGCCGATGGCACTGCGGGTCTTGCCGATGCGGTCGATCGCGCGGCCGTTGAGCGTCACGATCAGCAGGCCCGCGCCGTAGGCGGCGATCACCAGGCCGGCCGGCGCCGCACCCCAGTCGTTGACGCGCCGCATCTCGCTGCCGAGGAAGGCGTAGACGGCATAGAAGGCGCCCATGTCGATGCAGTTGACCGCCAGCACCACCCGCGTCGGCCGGTGCGCGAGCACGCGGCGCAGGCTGGTCCCGACCGGCAGCCGGGCGTCGTCATCGCCGTCATCCTCGGCCGGCACGCGCACCGGGCGCGCCGCCGCAGCCAGCACCAGCGCGGCAGCCAGCGCTGCGGCGGCCAGCCCGGCGAAGGCACGCTGCCAGCCGATCGCCTGCGAGGCCAGCGCCATGAGCGGCACCACCAGCACGATCGCCACCGACCACCCGCTCACCACGCGTCCCATCATCCGTGCGCGGCCGGCGAACGACGACAGGTCGCCGGCATAGGCGTAGATGGCCGGCACCACTGCGCCGGTGGCCGCGCCGGCCGCCAGGGTGAGCGCGACCAGCGCCTCGAAGCGATGCACGGCGCCGGCCGCGAACCAGGCCGACGCGAACACCAGCAGGCCGGCGACGATGACGCGGGCGCGTGGCAGTCGGCGCGCGAACAGCCCGACCGTGGGCGCCACCACCGCCATCGACAGCCCATAGACGCCGACCAGGCTGCCGGCCCGCGCCGGCGCCACGCCGAAGCTCGCCGCGATATCGGCCAGCAGCGGCGAGATGGCGAAGATGGTCGCGCCCACCGTGGCGAGCGCAGCTGCCAGCCCCCACACCAGCACCGGATGACGATCGCCGTGCTCGCTGGCAGGAGACGGCACGGCCTCAGCGCACCAGCTGGTTGATCTCGATGATCGGCAGCATCACCGCGAGCACGATCACCAGCACCACCGCGCCCATGGCCAGGATCAGCAGCGGCTCGAGCAGGCTGGTGAGCGTGAGCGCGCGCCGCTCGGTCTCCTGCGACAGCGTGGCCGCGGTGCGCTCGAGCATCGCGGGCAGCTCGCCGGTCGCCTCGCCGCTGGCGATCATGTGGATCATCATCGGCGGGAACTGGCCGCCCGCCTTGAGCGCGCGCGACAGCGGCGCGCCTTCGCGCACGCGCGAGATCGCGTCGTGCACGTTGCTCTTCATGGCCTGGTTCGACAGCGTGCGCGCGCCCGCCTCGAGCGCGCGGATCAGCGGCACGCCGCTGGTGGTGAGGATCCCCAGCGTCGAGGCGAAGCGCGCGGTGTTCAGGCCGCGGATGAGCCGCCCGAGGACCGGGGCGGCGAGCTTGCGCCGGTCCCACGACAGGCGGAAGGTCGGCGCGCGCAGGGCGAGCCGGAAGGCGGCGAAGGCCGCCGCGGCGCCCGCCAGCAGCCACAGCCCCCAGTTGCGCGCGAATCCGGAGGTGGCGATCAGCGCCACCGTGAGCAGCGGCAGCTCCTGGCGCGTCTGGGTGAACACGCTCACCACCTGAGGCACCACGTAGGTGAGCAGCGCCACGATGACCAGCGAGGCCACCGCGGTCACGATCGCCGGGTAGGTGAAGGCCAGCACGATGCGCTGCGACAGCGCGGTGCGCGACTCGACGTAGTCGGCCAGCCGGCCCATCACCAGCGCCAGGTCGCCCGACTGCTCGCCGGCGGCGACCAGCGCGCGATAGATGTCGGGGAAGTCGCGCGGGAACTTGGCCAGCGCCTGCGCCAGCGTCTGGCCGCCGACCACCTCGCTGCGCACCGCGGCGAAGCGGTCGCGCACCGCCTGGCGATCGGCCTGCTCGATCACCGCGCCGAGCGCCTGCTCGATGGGCAGGCGCGCCGCCAGCAGGCTCGCCAGCTGGCGCGTGGCGAGCGCCAGCTCGGCCGCCCGCAGCCGGCCCCCGAAGGGGCGCGCCGCCGCCCCGGCGGCGCCGGCGGCCTGGACCGGCTCGACATCGAGCGGCGTGAGCCCGCGATCGCGCAGCAGGTGGCGCGCATGGCGCGGCGAATCGGCATCGACGATGCCGCGCGCGACCCGGCCGTCGGCGTCGGAGGCTTCGTAGCGATAGGCCGGCACGGCGGACGTCAGTCGCGCGTGACGCGCACGACCTCTTCGACCGAGGTCAGGCCGGCCTCGATCCAGCGGCGGCCGTCGTCGCGCATGGTCTGCATGCCGGCTCCCAGCGCGGCGGCGCGGATCTCGCCCTCGGCGGCGTTGCGGTGGATCAGGGCGCGGATCGCGTCGTCGACCACGAACAGCTCGTAGATGCCGGTGCGGCCCTGGAAGCCGGTGCGGTTGCACGCCAGGCAGCCCACCGCGCGCCAGCCGCCGGTGACCGGGTCGGCCTGGCGGCACTGCGGGCACAGCTTGCGCACCAGGCGCTGCGCCACCACGCCGAGCAGCGACGACGAGAGCAGGAACGGCTCGATGCCCATGTCGATCAGGCGCGTCACCGCCGACACCGCGTCGTTGGTGTGCAGCGTGGCCAGCACCAGGTGGCCGGTGAGCGAGGCCTGCACCGCGATCTGCGCCGTCTCGAGATCGCGGATCTCGCCGATCATCACCACGTCGGGGTCCTGGCGCAGGATCGAGCGCAGCGCCTTGGCGAAGGTCATGTCGATGCGCGCGTTGACCTGGGTCTGGCCGATGCCGTCGAGGTCGTACTCGATCGGGTCCTCGACGGTGAGGATGTTGGTGGTGGTCGAATCGAGCCGCCCGAGCGCGGCATACAGGGTGGTGGTCTTGCCCGAGCCGGTGGGCCCGGTCACCAGCACGATGCCGTGCGGCTGGTGCGCCAGGCGGTCGAAGGCCGCCAGCGTGCCGGCGCTCATGCCGAGCTTGGCCAGGTCGAGCCGGCCGGCCTCCTTGTCGAGCAGGCGCAGCACCGCCCGCTCGCCGTGGCCGGTGGGCAGCGTGGACACGCGCACGTCCATCGGGCGTCCGCCGATGCGCAGCGTGATGCGCCCGTCCTGCGGCAGGCGTTTCTCGGCGATGTCGAGCTGCGCCATGATCTTGACGCGCGAGATGAGCGCCGCGTGCAGCTCGCGGCGCGGGCGCACCACGTCGCGCAGCGTGCCGTCGATGCGGAAGCGCACCAGCGACGAGGTCTCGAACGGCTCGATGTGGATGTCGGAGGCGCCGTCGCGGCTGGCCTGCGTGAGCAGCGCGTTGATCATGCGGATGATCGGCGCGTCGTCCTCGGCCTCGAGCAGGTCCTCGATCTTGGGGATGTCCTGCAGCAGGCGCGAGAGATCGAGGTCGCTCTCGACCTCGTCGACCACCGACGCGGCCGAGCCCTCCTGCTGCGAGTAGGCGCGCGAGATCGCCGCGCCCAGCTCGGCCTCGGGCTTGCGCACGGTGACCAGCCGCAGCGGCAGCGTGCGCGACAGCTCGGCCAGCGCCTGGCGCGGCGTACGGTCGCAGATCCATACCTCCACGGCGTCGCCCGACACGCCGGTCACCAGCACCTGGTGGGCGCGCGCGAACCCGTACGGGACGTAGCGCGCCGGCGAGACGATGGCCACGGGCGCGCCCTCAGTCGGAAGCCGGCGGCGCCAGCGAGGTGCCCGGGCGCAGCGGCACCACCACCTCGTTGGGCGCGGTCTGGATCACCGTGCTCGGACGCGACGCCGACACCGGCGCCGGCGGCTGCGACGGCGGCACCGCGGCGGCGGAATCCGCGGGCACGGGCGCCAGCCCGCTGCCCCTGGGCAACGGGCGCGCCGGCGCGTCGGCGTCGCGCGGCGACGCCGGCGGCAGCTCGGGCAGCGGCGTCGCCTTGTAGTCGGGCAGCGCCCAGTGCGGCGGCAGCTGCGCGTCGCCGCGCACGGCGCGCATGTAGTCGTAGCGGTCGGCGGTGATGCTGTGCGCGTCGGCGCCGTCGCGCACCACCACCGGGCGCAGGAACACCAGCAGGTTGGTCTTGGTGCGCTTGCGCGAGTCGTAGCGGAACAGCTGGCCGACCACCGGCACGTCGCCCAGCCCGGGCACCTTGTCGACGCTGCCGTCGATGCGCTCCTCGATGAGCCCGCCCAGCACGATGATCTGGCCGTCGTCGACCAGCACGTTGGACTCGATGGCGCGCCGGTTGGTGATGATGCCCGCGGCCAGCGACGTGCTCTGCACGCTCGAGACCTCCTGGAAGATCTGCAGCTTCACCGTCCCCGACTCCGACACCTGCGGCTTGACGCGCAGCGTCGTGCCGACGTCCTTGCGCTCGATCGTCTGGAACGGGTTGACCGACGCGCCGCCGGTGCCGGTGGCGGTGAACTGCCCGGTGATGAAGGGCACGTTCTGGCCGATGATGATGCGCGCCTCCTCGTTGTCGAGCGTGAGCAGGTTGGGCGTGGCGAGGATGTTGGCGTTGGCGCCGCTCTCGAGCGCGCGCGCGAGGAAGCCGAGGTTGAGGATCTCGCCCACGCCGGGCACGTTGATCGTGCCGCGCACCACGCCCAGGTTCAGGCCGGTGCCTGCCGAGGCCGGGTTGGCCGCCACGTCGAGGATGTTGGCGCCGGAGCCGCGCGCCGTCAGGTTGGTGCCGCCGAAGGCGCGCGTGGTGCCCTGGGGCGAGCCGAGGAACTGCCACTGCACGCCGAGCTCGGCGGCCTTGTCGGCGCTGATCTCGACGATCAGCGACTCGATGTAGACCTGCGCGCGGCGCGCGTCGAGCTTGTCGATCACGGCGCGCAGGTTGCGGTAGACCGGCTCGGGGGCGGTGATGATCAGCGAGTTGGTGGCCGGATCGGCGGCGATGATCGCCCCGCCCGCCTGCACCGTGACCGGCGCGCTGCTCGAGGGCTGCAGCGGCGTCGTGGCGGCGCTCTGCATCGATGCGCTGGCGGCGGTCGGGGTGAGCGCCGAGCCCTGCGGCAGCTGCCCGGGCAGCGTCTGCGCCGTGGACAGCGGCCCGTTCGCCGCGCCGCCGTTGCCGCCTTCGCCGCCGCCCAGCACCCCGCGCAGGGTCTGCGCGAGCTTCACCGCCTCGGCGTTGCGCAGGTATACCACGTTGATGTTGCCCGGGCGCGCGCTGGGCACGTCGAGACGCGCGATCAGGCTCTTGGCGAGGTTCAGCCGCGACGGGCTGGAGGCCCGCACCAGGATCGAATTGATGCGCGGATCGGCCATCACCGTGACCCGCTGGCCGGCGTCGACCTGCGCGCCGGGCGCGCCGCGCGCGGAATCCTCGAGCATGCGCGCCACCGAGACCGCGATGTCGGTGGCCACCGCGTTGCTCACCGGCACCACCTCGACCTCGCCGGTCGACGGGCTGTCGAGCGTGGCCACGATGCGCGCGATGCGCTGCAGGTTGGCGGCGTAGTCGGTGACCACCAGCGAGTTGTTGTTCGGGTAGGCGACGATGGTGTTGTTGGGCGAGATGAGCGGGCGCAGCACCGGCACCAGGTTGGAGGCCGACTCGTAGTTGAGCCGGAAGATCTGCGTCACCACCTGGTCGCCGGCAGCCGACGGCAGGCGGCCGGCGGTCACCGGCGTCGACTGCAGCTTGGCGTCGGCCTCGGGCACGACCTTGGTGAGCGTGCCGCTCTCCACCACCGCGAAGCCCTGGGCGCGCAGCGCCGCCTGCAGCAGCTGCATCGCCTGCGCCCGCGTGACCGGCCGCGGCGTCTCGAGCGTCATCTTGCCGCGCACCCGCGGGTCGATCACGAAGGTGCGGTCGAGCAGGTGGCCGAAGGCGCCGACCACAGAGTCGATGTCGGCGTCGCGGAAGTTCAGCGTCACCGCGTCGCCGGCGCCGGAGGCCGGGCGCGCCGCAGCGCCGGAGCCCGCGCGCGGCGCGGCGCCCGCGCCCACCTGAGCCTGCGCGACCGCGCCGACGAGCATCAGCACCAGCACCGCCGCGCACCGCCACCGGATTCGCACCATCACGCCCCTATCTTGATGATCGTCCGCTCGCCCTCGCGGCGTCCGATCAGGCCCAGGAAGGACTGCAGCCGGCCCTGCTCCCCCGCGTCGGTGCTCGCCTCGGCGGTGAAGCGCAGGCCGTTCTGCGCGTCGAAGCTGCCGCTGCCCTGCAGCCGCAGCGGGCCGGCCAGCGTCTGGATGCTCAGCTCGGCCCGGCGGCCCTGGCCGACCACGTCGACGCGGTAGCTGCCCAGCGGGCGCACCGGCGTCATCGCCGACGAAGCGTCGCGCAGCTCGATCTGCGCCCGGCCCTCGATGACACCGCGCCTCAGGATCAGGTTCTCCCACCTGAGGCCGAGCGCGCCCGAAGGGCGGATCGTATTCCACGGCGAGCCCATGCGCCCCAGCTCCACCGACGGCAGCGTCAGCGAGCCGCCGCTGATGCGGATCTCCCCGTAGCCGCCCTGCACGCGCACCGGCTGCGCCATGCCCTCGATGCGCAGGGTGGCGTCGACCTGCCCGATCAGCAGCGGCACGACGCGCAGGTCCCAGTCGATGCGTCCGGGGACGGCGACTCCGGGGATCGAGCGGCGCTCGCCGGTCTGGGCGCCGACGTCGACCAGCACCAGCCGGCCCGAGCCGTCCCAGATCGACCCCTCGGTCTCGGCCAGCCGCACGCGTCCCTGCGTGGCACCGGCGAGCCCGCGGTCGATGAAGCTCGCCGGCGCGGCCAGCAGCACCACCAGCACGGCGCCGAGCAGCCCGGCCAGGACGTACGCGAACGATCGCGCGATGCCGCTGCCCATCATCGGCTCCCGCTGCGGCCGTCGCGCGGCGGCAGCTCGAGCGCCAGCCGCGCCGAGACCACGCCGAAGCCCGCCTCGCGCGTGACCGCCGCGTCGACGACGCGCAGGCGCGTCTCGCGCACGGCCGAATCGAGCCAGGCCAGCCAGGCCGCATAGGGCACGTTCTTGAAGCGCAGGTCGAACAGGCCGCCGCTGTGGGTGAGCTGGGCCAGCGCGGGCGCGAGCCCGGCGCTGGCGATCGATTCCCGCAGCTGCGACTGGATGGCCTGCGGCGTATCGCCGGCCGCCGGCACGGCGCCCAGCCGCTGCGCCTCGCCCGCCAGCTGCTCCATCTGCGCCAGCTGGGCGCGCAGCGCCGGCAGCTCGCCGCTCGCCCGCTGCCTGCCGACCCAGGCCGGCTCGAACAGCAGCAGCCACGCCAGCACCACCGCCAGCAGCGCCGCGGCGCCGATCACGGCGCGCCGTTCGCGCGCAGCGAGCAGTTGCCAGCGGGTGAGCAGCGTCTCGAGCATCGGTCAGCGCACCAGGGCGACCGTCGCGGTCGGCTCGCGATCGCTGTCGAACCTCAGCGACAGGCCGAGCCGCTGGCAGGCCGTGACGAGGAGCTCGCGCACCGAGCGCGCCTCGTAGAAGCCGGGCTGGAAGCGCACGCTCAGCCTGCCTTCGCGGAACTCGACGCTGGCCAGCGAATCGGTCGCCTGGCCGCCCAGGGCCTGCGCGAAGCGCGACAGCAGCGGTACGAAATCCTCGGGGCCGGCCTGGCCCGCGCTGGTGCGCAGGCCGGCCACCTGGCGGCGCATCTGCAGCAGCGGGTCGACCAGCACCTGCGGACCCGGGAAGGTCTGACGATAGCGGCGCTCGATCTGCGTCTTCAACTGGTCGCGCTCCTGCACCAGCATGCCCCAGTGCAGGTTCAGCCCGAGCAGCGCCACTGCCACGCTGGCCGCAGCCAGCGCGCCGGGCAGGCGCCAGGCGCGCCAGTCGAAATCGGCCAGCCAGCGCTGCGCGGCGCTGCCGCGGCGCGCCGCCAGCAGGTCGAGCGGCGCCGGCAGCGGAAAGGGCAGCGCACGGATGTCGGCCTCGAAGCCCGCACGCGCCGCGGCCTTGAGCACCGGCGCCTGCCATGAGGCATCCTCGACGAACACCGCGAGGCGGCGGCGCAGGCGCGGCGGTTCGGCGGGCAGTTCGCGCGCGGCCAGCCCGGTGACCGCGCCGGCGTCGGTCTCGAGTGCCGGTGCCGGCGACGGTGCCTGGACCAGCTCGGCCGGCGCCGGCAGCTCGCCGGCGTTGGCCATCAGCGCGACGAGCGCCTCGAGCCGCGCCTGCGGATCGGCCGAGGCTCCCCAGCCGATGCCGTCGAGCAGGCCGCTGCGCAGCACCAGGCCGTCGTTGATGCAGGCGAGCGCGGTGTGATCGGGGCCGACCGGCAGGGCGAGCTGCGCCGGCCAGGCCGCCTGCACGCGCACGCCGCGCCGCTCGAAGGCGCCGACCACGAACTCCAGCCAGGCGCGGTCGATGGCCGCCACCAGGCGCCGGCCGTCGCCGCCCGTGCGGGGGCCGAGCGCGAACGCGCAGCCGTGCGCGTCCTGCAGCAGGAGGTCCTCGACGACGTTGGGCAGCGCCTGCTGCAGGCGCACCCCCGACAGCGGCGGCACGACGGCCTGCAGCAGGTTCACGTCGCGCGCATCGAAGATCAGCGTGGCGCTCTTGAGCGCCGGCAGGGCGTCGAGGCTGACGCGCACGTAACGCGCGGTGCTCGCGCTGCCGAACACGGTCACCGGCACGCCGCCCGGATTGGCGCCCCCGCCGACCTTCTCGGAGACCGCCAGGGGCAGCATGGCGAGCAGCGCCGGCTCGGTCGCAAAGGCCCGCTCGCCGATCGCGCGCGGCGGCACCCAGACGATCGCCTGGCCTTTCCTCAGTACCTGTGCTGCCATATGAGTTCCACGCGATTGGGCCCGCGATACAGCAGGGCTTCGCTGTGCGATTCGACCCGGTCGAAGCGTATCATCCCCTTCACGAAGAAGAAGTCCGACCCGACGGACAGCAGATTGGCCGGAAGCGCGGGCGTACCGTCGAAGCGCGAACGGGCAACGTCGAGGCTGGCGAAGAAGGTCCGCTGACGTGCGCCCTCGACGAACCGACGGGCGGCCTGCAGGTCGATCGACCCGATGGCGGCCGCCAGCACCTCCGCCGGCGCCGTATTCACGTTGATGCGGGTGTTCTCGGTGGCGATCTCCACCGTGCCGGTGCGCACCCGCTTGGGCAGGAACGCGACGTACGGCTCGAGCAGCGCGATGGTCGCCTCGTCGAACCCCGGCACGGTGCGCAGGTCGGCCAGCTTGAGCAGCGGCAGCGCCGAGGCCGGCGCGCGCCGGCCGTCGACGAGCGGCGGATAGGCCTGCTGCAGCCTCGCCTGCAGCCGCGCGGCCAGGCTCTCGGGCCGCCCCAGGATGGCGAGCAGGCGCTCGAACACCTCGCGATGCGCGCCCGAGGGCAGGCCGTCGAGCACCAGGTTGTTCAGGTTCAGGCGCGCCTGCGCATCGAAGATCTGTCCGGCCAGCCGCGCGTCGTTGGCGCTGTCGGCCAGGCGCGCTCCGCCGGTCACCGTCTCGTCGAGCACCGTCTCGGCCACCGGCGTGGCCCACAGCTCGGCCAGGTGATCGACGGCGCCGGTGCTGGCCTGGTCGACCCGCAGCACCACCGACGCCCAGTCGAGCACCGCGGTCTCGATCCAGCGCACCTGGGCCAGCGCCAGGCGGTTCTCGACCGAGCGCACGGTGACGTGCTCGCGCCAGAACAGGCCGCTGACGATCAGCGTGGCCAGCGTGATCACCAGCAGCACGCTGATGATCGCCACGCCGGCCTGGCGCACGCCGCGGCACGCACCGCGCCGCGCTCCGCGCATCACGGGCGCCCTCCGCACCCCCTTGCCGGCCGCTCGCGCACCCATGGTCAGTCGGCCACCGCGAACACCCGCACCACGCGCTCGCCGCGATGCACGAGCGTCAGCTCGACGCCGGTGATCGGCGGCAGGCCCTGGGCGGCCGACACCGTGCCGGCAGAGGCCGACCCGCCCTGCGTCGACCCGGTCTGTGCCGATCCGGCCGGTGTCGAACCGCCCTGCCCCGAGCCGGCGGACACCGAGACCGACGGCTGCGCCAACATGGCCGGTGCCAGCGCGCTCGCCGGCAGCCAGCCGCGGCCCTGCACCCAGCCGCGGAACTGCACCGCCTGCACGTCGCGCAGCAGCGGCTGCCAGGTGAACGGCACCGCCGGCACCTGGCGCTCCCCGTCGGGCGAAGGCGCCGCCCACAGGCTGAAGCCGCGCTCGAACACGCCCTCGTGCAGCCGGTACATCACGCGCTGCACCTGCACCGCATCGGCGCCGCGCGTCTCGCGCAGCAGGCCCAGGGCAGGAGGCTCGCGGTCGGTGCCGATCGAGAACGCGATCGCCGGCTCGGGCAGGCCGAGCAGCCGGATCGGCCACGAACGGCGCAGGTCTTCTTCCATCTGCGTCAGCGTCACCGTCATCGCGCGCAGGTCGTCGGACGCCGACACGATGCGGTCGCGGCCGCGCAGCACCGAATCCATGCCGCGCCAGCTGAGCACCGCCAGCACCGACAGCAGCGCCGCAGCGACCAGCAGCTCGAGCAGGGTGAAGCCGCGCGAGCGGCGGCGCACCGGGCGGCCGCACGCCCTCACGGCAGCCTCGTCGAGAACCCGACCAGGCGCGCCAGCCGGAAGCTGCCGTCCTCGGTGTAGACCGCCACCTCGACCCGGCGGAACAGCGGGTTGGGGGTCGGGTACACATCTTCGCGGCACACCAGCACCACGGCGGCCTGGCTGCAGTCGTACTGCCGCCGCCCGAGGTTGGGCCACTCGCGCGCGATGCGGATCTGCGCCAGGCGGTTCTCGGCGCTCCATTGCGCGAGCGTGCGGCTGCGCAGCTCGGCGCTTCCGACGGCCAGCGAGCCGGTGGCACGGATCGCCGCCATCAGCGCCACCGCCGCGATCGTCATCGCGACCAGCACCTCGATCAGGGTGAAGCCGCGGCCGGATTTCCGGCGGCACCGCATCAGCGGACCTCGAAGGCCCCGAGCCCGTTGGCCACGATGGTCGCGCTCGCCGCATCGCGTCGCAGCTGCAGCACGAACGGCGCATCGACCTGGTCGCGGCCGAACTCGATCTCGCTGCGGCCGTCGGCGCGCTCGACGCGCACCCGCGTCGGCTGCATCCACGGCCGCTCGCGCAGGTCGCGGTCGTCGGCGAGCGGCCGCCAGCGGCGCTCGCGCCAGATGAAGAACGCATAGCGATCGGCATCGGCCTCGAAGCGGATCGGCGCGCCGCGCACCTGCGCCTCTTCGCGCGCGAGCGAGAGCAGCTGCGCCAGCCGTTCGGCCTCGAAGCGCAGGCCGCGATCGAAGCCGCCGATCGACAGCGACACGATGCCGATCAGCACGCCGGCGATCACCATCGCCACCAGCAGCTCGAGCAGCGTGAAGCCGGCCTGCCCGTCCGCCCGGCGCTCGCCGGCGCGCGCGCGCGGCGATCTCAGGACATGGGGCGGAACCGGCGCGACGGACTCGGGCCTGTTCACACCGTCTTTACCGGTTCAGCGACCAGTTGCCGATGTCGGCAGCGACGCCCTCGCCTCCCGGCTGGCCGTCGGCACCGAGGCTGAAGACGTCGATCTCGCCGCGCACGCCGGGATTCAGGTACTGGTACGGCCTGCCCCAGGGATCGACCGGCGCCTCCTTCAGGTAGGCCTTCCAGTTCGGCGGCACCGGCTCCATCGTGGGACGCTGCGCCAGCGCGACGAGTCCCTGCTCGGTGGTCGGATAGCGCTGGTTGTCGAGCCGATAGAGATCGAGCGCCTGCAGGATCTGCGCGACCTCGGTCTGTGCCGCCTTGGCCCGCGCCTCGTCGGGCTTGCTCATGATCCGCGGCACCGCGATCGCCGCCAGCACCCCGAGGATCACGATGACCACCATGATCTCGATCAGCGTGAAGCCGCGCTCGGCCGTCCGCGGCCTTCGATCGCCCGACGAACGGTGCATCGACTCTCCGGAGTGTTTCGTAACGAGGTCGGGCTATCATAGCAGTGGAATTTTTCACCCTCTCCCCACTCTCCGATGCGCCTCAAACGGACGGTCGCCACGCGCCGATGGGCGTCCTCTCTCGTTGCGCTCGCGCTATCCGGCGTGCTCGGCGCCACGATCGCCTGGTGGGCGCTGCAGCTGTTCGCGCCCCCGATCGCGATCGCGCCGCCCGGCTCGCTCGCCGACCAGCACGGCGCGCCCGACCTCACGGCATCGGCGCGCCTGTTCGGCGAGCCCGTCGGCACGCGTACCGCGTCCGCGCCGGCCGCCATGGCCAACATCCAGGTGCTGGGCGTCGCCGCCAGCACGATGCGCGGCAGCGCCGTCATCGCGGTCGACGGCAAGCCCGCGCGGGCGTACATGGTCGGCGACGCGGTCACCACCGACGCGCGGCTGATCGAAGTGCGCGCCGACCGCGCGATCGTCGAGCAGCGCGGCGCCCGCGTCGAGCTGGTCGCGCCGCAGCGCCCCAGCGTCGACGTCCTCTGGAGCGGCCCGGCGCAGCACGACCGCGCCGAGGCGGCGCGTCCGCCGGTGCCGGCGGCGGCGGCTCCGGCCGCCGCCGCTCCCGCGGCCCCCGCGCCGTCCTTCGGCGGAGCGCGCGCCAGCGGCGGCGTGCCGCCCGGTGCGGTCCCGCCCGCCCCAGCAACGCCGCTCGGCAGCGCGCCCGTCACCGGCGCATCTCTTGCCGGCGCACCTGTCGCCGGCGCGCCCACCGCCGGGCAGCCTCCCATGGGGCAGCCCGGCGCACCGGCCGAGACGCCCCCCGAGGGCGAAGCCGCCCCGGCGGCCGGCGGCTCCTGAGGCATCCGCCCCGCCGCAGCCCCTGCCGCGCACGGCCTGCCCGAAGCCCGCCTACAATGACGGGCCGCAACGAGCCCACGACATGAAGCAGTACCTCGACCTGCTGGACCGGATCCTGCGCGAAGGCGTCGACCGCCCCGACCGCACGGGCATCGGCACGCGCGCGGTGTTCGGGCACCAGATGCGCTTCGACCTCGCCGAAGGCTTTCCGCTCGTCACCACCAAGAAGCTGCACGTGCGTTCCATCGTCCACGAGCTGCTGTGGTTCCTGAAAGGCGACACCAACGTGCGCTACCTGCAGGAACGGAAGGTCAGCATCTGGGACGAATGGGCCGACGAGAACGGCGACCTCGGCCCGATCTACGGCAAGCAGTGGCGCGACTGGGCCACCGCCGACGGCCGGCACGTCGACCAGATCGCGCAACTGGTGCGGCTGATCCGCGAGGAGCCGGAATCGCGGCGCCAGGTGGTGAACGCCTGGAACGTCGGCGACCTGCCCGCGATGCGCCTGGCGCCCTGCCACTGCCTGTTCCAGACCGCGGTCATCGGCGGCCGGCTGCACCTGCAGCTCTACCAGCGCTCGTGCGACGTGTTCCTCGGCGTGCCGTTCAACATCGCCAGCTATGCGCTGCTGCTGGCGATGCTGGCGCACCAGTGCGACCTGGAGCCGGGCGAGTTCGTCTGGACCGGCGGCGACGTGCACCTCTACCGCAACCACCTCGAGCAGGCGCGCCTGCAGCGCGAGCGCACGCCACTGCCCCTGCCGCGCCTGGCCATCCTGCGCAAGCCCGATTCGATCGACGGCTACGCGTACGAGGATTTCCGCTTCGACGACTATCGCGCGCACCCGCACATCGCCGCCCCGGTAGCCGTCTGAACGCGTGAATGAACCTGCTGCGCGACCTCGGGCCGCTCGCTACGGTTCCTTCACACGTTCCGAGGTTCCATGGTTCGCTTCATGTCTCGGGGACGACGACGCGGCGCGCCGGTGCCGGCGTGCCGGCCGGCTTGCGAGGCCGGCGTCCGCGGCGCGGCGGAGCGGCTTCGGTCGGCGCCGAAGCCGGCGCGACCTCGGCGCGGGAGCCGCCCGCGCTCTCGCGCTGGCGCTCGATCAGGCGCAGCATGGTGGCCAGCGTGATCGAGCCCAGCGTCGCCTTGGCGATCTCGTCGATCTCGTAGAGCACGGCGCCCAGCCCCATGCCCACCGGCGTGAGCTCGCTCGGCTCGCGCCGTTCGGCCGGCGGGGTGGAGAAATCCTCGAACAGCTGGATGACGTCCATCAGCGTGATGCGGCGCGCATTGCCGGCGAAGCGGTAGCCGCCGCCGACGCCGCGCACCGACTCCACGAAGCCCGAGCGCGCGAGCTCGGAGAGCACCTTGGCGAGATGGTGCGGCGAGACGTCGTACTTGGCGGCGATCTCGGCGGCCGGGATATGGCGCTCCGGGTCGGCCGCGAACTCGATGACGCTGTAGAGCGCCAGGGAAGTATTCTTCTGCAGCCTCATCGCGCCCACCCGCGGTCATGCATCAAGATCCATCTCCAGCGGAATGAAGGGGCCGGTGGTCATGCCCTGGCTGCGGAAGAAGGACAGGATCAGCGTATTGTCGCGCGCCAGGATGGTACGCAGCTTGCGCACGCCCGAGCGCCGGAAGCCCGCGCTCAGCGCCTGCAGCATGCGCGTGGCGATGCCTCCGAGCCGGCTCTGCGGATCGACGTTGATCGCGAACACCCAGCCGCACGGCGGCTCGCCGAATTCCCAGTCGCGCACCTCGCCGATGACGAAGCCGACCACCCGTCCCTCGACCTCGGCGACCAGGAAATGACGCTCCGGCCGATCGCCGCTGCCGTAGCGGCGAAAGATCGAGCGCCAGTAGGTGCGCTTCTCGAGGCCGGTCACGATGGCATCGATCTCGATCACCGGATCGAGGTCGCTGCGCCGCACCTGTCGCACCTGCACCGGCGATGTCGCGTCATCGTCGGCCGCCGCCCGCGCGGCGGCGCCACGGCGCCGCGCCGCGCCGGCAGCGGTGTTCGCCGGAGGACTGGCCCTGGTCATCGGTACCCCGAAAGTCTGATATAGATCAATTTAATACCTGCATCGGACTACCAGAATAGAGTTCAGCGGCCGCTCTGTAAACTATCAAGCCGCGTCACGCCGCAGGTGCAGATGCATGAGGGGTTACCCGAACTGGCCGACGGCGAAGCGAGTCCCGAAAATTCACCCTGCCCGTGCGTGCGCACGCGTTCGTGTGAGCCCGGTCCGCGTCATCGCGGTCGCGTCATGTTCGACAACAATCAGGAGAAGACCCCCATGCAACTGTTCAAGAGCGCTCGCGCGGCACTGTATGCCGCCGGCACCGTCTTCGCCGGCGCCCTGGTCGCCGCGGCCCCTGCGCAAGCGCAAGAGCCTATCAGAATCGGCGCCTTCCTAGCAGTCACCGGGCCGGCCGCCTTCCTCGGCGATCCGGAGCAGAAGACCCTCGAGATGTACATCGAGCGCCTCAACGCCGCGGGCGGCGTCATCGGGCGCAAGTTGCAACTGGTCTCCTACGACAGCGGCGGCGACGCCGAGAAGGCGCGCACCTTCACCAAGCGGCTCATCGAGCAGGACAAGGTCGATCTCATCATCGGCGGCACCAGCACCGGCGAGACCATGGCCGCGGTGCCGCTGGTCGAGCAGGCACAGATCCCGTTCATCTCGCTGGCGGGCGCGGTGGTCATCGTCGAGCCGGTGAAGAAGTGGGTGTTCAAGACGCCGCACACCGACCGCATGGCCTGCGAGAAGATCTTCACCGATCTGAACCATCGCAAGCTCAACAAGCTCGCGCTGATCTCCGGCGCCGGCGGCTTCGACCGCTCGATGCGCGCCGAGTGCCTGAAGGTGGCGCCCAAGTACGGCATCGAGATCGTCGCCGACGAGAGCTACGGCGCAGCCGACACCGACATGACCGCGCAGCTCACCAAGATCAAGGGCACGGCAGGCGTGCAGGCGGTGCTCAACTGCGGCTTCGGCCAGGGCCCGGCGATCGTCACCAAGAACTACCGCCAGCTCGGCATCACCCAGCCGCTGTACCAGTCGCACGGCGTGGCCTCCAAGGAGTTCATCAAGCTCGCCGGCGGAGCCGCGGAAGGCGTGCGTCTGCCCGCCGCCGCGCTGCTGGTGGCCGACATCCTGCCCGCCAACGATCCGCAGAAGCCTGTCGTGACGGCCTACAGCCACGACTACACGGCGCGCTACAAGTCCGACGTGTCGACCTTCGGCGGCCACGCCTACGACGCGCTCATGATCGCGACCGAGGCGATCAAGCGCGCCGGCAGCACCGACAAGGCGAAGGTGCGCGACGAGATCGAGAAGACCAAGGGCTTCATGGGCACCGGCGGAGCGTTCAACATGTCGCCCACCGAGCACATGGGCCTGGATCTCACCGCGTTCCGCATGCTCGAGGTGCGCAACGGCAACTGGACGCTGGTCAAGGACTGAGGGCAGCGCCGAACGGCCGCCCGGCGAGGCACGACGAATGAGCGGAGAGTGGCTGCAGTTCCTCGCCGGCGGCCTGACCATCGGCGCGATCTACGCGCTGGTGGCCCTGGGCTTCTCGATCATCTACAACGCCAGCCACGTCATCAACTTCGCCCAGGGCGAGTTCGTGATGATCGGCGGCATGAGCGCGGTCTCGTTCATCGGCACGGGGTTGCCGATGCCGCTAGCCATCGTCGGCGCGGTGGTGGCCGCCGGCGCCGTCGGCCTGCTGCTCGAGTGGCTGGCGGTCGGGCGCGCCCGCAAGGCCGACGTGGTGACGCTGATCATCATCACCATCGGCGCCTCGATCTTCCTGCGCGGCCTGGCGCAGCTCATCTGGGACAAGAGCATCCACGCGCTGCCGGCGCTGTCGGGCGATCATCCCATCGCGCTGTTCGGCGCCACCGTCCTGCCGCAGAGCCTGTGGGTGCTCGGCGTCACGGTGGTGGTGGTGATCATCCTGTCCTGGTTCTTCAACCGGACCCTGCTCGGCAAGGCGATGCTCGCCACCTCGTACAACCGTCTCGCCGCCCAGCTGGTGGGCATCGAGGTGCGGCAGGTGCTGCTGGCCAGCTTCGGCCTGGCCGCGGCGCTCGGCGCCATCGCCGGCGTGCTGATCGCGCCGATCACCTTCACCTCGTACGACATCGGCATCATGCTCGGGCTCAAGGGCTTCGCCGCGGCGATCCTCGGCGGCCTGGGCAGCTTCCCGGGCGCGATCCTCGGCGGCCTGCTGCTGGGCCTGCTCGAGAACCTCGGCGCCGGCTACGTCTCGTCCGCCTACAAGGACGTCATCGCCTTTGCCCTCATCCTCGCCGTTCTCTTCATCCGACCCGATGGAATCCTTGGCGCAAGAAAGAGCGACCGTGTCTGAGCGCGTCGCACCGCAGTCCCGCTGGTGGGCGGCGCCGCGCACCGGCGGCCTGGCAGTGCTCGTGCTGGTGGTGGCGCTCACGCCGGCCGTGCTGGCCAACGACTACTTCTACGACGTGGCGATCCTGGTCGGGCTGAACGCGATCGTGTGCGTCGGCCTGAACCTGCTCATCGGCTACGCCGGCCAGATCAGCCTCGGCCATGCCGGCTTCTTCGGCCTGGGCGCCTACGGCTCGGCGCTGCTGGCGTCGCGCTACGGCGTGCCGCCGTTCGCCGCCCTGGTGGCCTCCACCGCCGCCGTGGCCCTGCTCGCCTTCGTCGTGGGGCGCCCCATCCTCAGGCTCAAGGGCCACTACCTGGCCATGGCCACGCTCGGGCTGGGCATCATCATCTCGATCGTGATCGCCAACGAAGACCGGCTCACCGGCGGCCCCGACGGCATGTCGGTGCCGCCGTTCACCGTGTTCGGGCTGCCCGTGCAGGGCGAGCAGACCTGGTACTGGGTGGTCGGCGCCTGTCTCGTCATCACCGTCTGGCTGGCCCTGAACCTGATCGAATCACCGCGCGGGCGCGCCCTGCGCGCGCTGCACACCTCCGAGGTCGCCGCCGAGGTGGTGGGCATCGACAGCGCCCGCCAGAAGGTCATGGTGTTCGTCGTGTCGGCGGTGTTCGCCGCGTTCGCCGGCGGGCTGACCGCCTTCTATTCCGGCTTCATCACGCCGGGCAAGGCGTCGTTCATGCATTCGGTCGAGCTGGTCACCATGGTGGTGTTCGGCGGCATGGCCTCGACCTTCGGCGCGCTGGTGGGCGCGGCCGTGCTCACCGTGCTGCCGCAGGCGCTCACGGTGGTCAAGGAATACGAGATGGTGGTGCTCGGCGCGGTGATGATGGTCACCATGATCTTCTTCCCGCGCGGCACGGTGCCCACCATCGGCGACTGGCTGCGCCGGAGGCCGCGATGAGCACCCTGCGCGTCGAGGGGCTGTCCAAGGAATTCGGCGGCGTGCATGCCGTGCAGGATCTCTCCTTCGAGATCCGCGAAGGCATGGTGCACTCGATCATCGGACCCAACGGCGCCGGCAAGACCACCCTGCTCAATCTGCTCACCGGGGTCTACGTGCCGAGCACCGGCACCATCTCCCTGGACGGCCGCGACCTCACCGGCGCGCCCGCGCATCGCTTCGCGGCCGCGGGCATCGGGCGCACGTTCCAGAACCTGCAGATCTTCTTCAACATGAGCGCGCTCGAGAACGTGATGACCGGGCGCCACCTGCGCGAGCACTGCGGCCTCCTCTCGGCGCTGCTGCGCACCCCGCAGCTGGTGCGCGCCGAGCACGACTGCCGCGAGCACGCCCACCGCCTGCTCGGTTTCGTGGGGCTGGGCGACTACGCCGACGCGAGCGCCGATTCCATGCCCTACGGCGCGCTCAAGCGGCTCGAGATCGCGCGCGCCCTGGCGGGCGATCCCAGGCTGCTGCTGCTCGACGAGCCCGCCGCAGGGCTCAACCCCACGGAATCGATGGAGATCGGCGAGCTGATCCGCAAGCTTTCGCAGGACGGCACCACGGTGGTCCTGGTCGAGCACAACATGCGCCTGGTCATGGGCGTGTCCGATCACATCCTGGTGCTCGACTACGGGCGCAAGCTCACCGAGGGCAGCGCCGAGCACGTGCGCAACGACCCGCGCGTGATCGAGGCCTACCTCGGCGCGGCCAACACGGCAGAGGGCGCGCATGCTTGAGGTCGAGGCGCTGTCGAGCCGCTACGGACGCATCACCGCGCTGAGCGAGGTCAGCCTGCGCGTCGGGCAGGGCGAGCTGATCGCGCTGGTCGGAGCCAACGGCGCGGGCAAGACCACCCTGCTGCGCGCGCTCTCGGGCGTGCAGCCCACCGCCGGCGGCCGCGTACGCTTCGAAGGCGCCGACGTCACCCGCAGCTCCCCGCGCCGGCGGGTGCGCATGGGCATCGTGCAGGTGCCCGAAGGACGCCAGGTGTTCGGCCCGCTGTCGGTGGAAGACAACCTGCGCCTGGGCGCCTTCGTGCGGCCGGCCGCCGAGGTCGCCGCGGGCCTGCAGCGCATCTACGAGCTGTTCCCCATCCTCGCCAGGAAGCGCCACGAGGCCGCCGGCACGCTCTCGGGCGGCCAGCAGCAGATGCTCGCCATGGGCCGCGCCATGATGACCCGCCCCAAGCTGCTGCTGCTCGACGAGCCGAGCATGGGCCTGGCCCCGCGCCTGGTGGCCGAGATCTTCGCCACCATCCGTGCGCTCAAGGAAGCCGCCACCACCATCCTGCTGGTCGACCAGAACGCGCGTGCCGCGCTGGCGGTCGCCGACCGCGCCTACGTGCTCGAGGTCGGCCGCATCGCGCTCTCGGGCCGCGGCAGCGAGCTGCTCGACAACCCGGCCGTCCAGCAGGCCTACCTCGGTCTCTAGTCCAGGACTAGCGTCGGGGCCGCCGAAAGCCAGACCATCCCCACTCTATGCGGAGTATCCGATGAAGGTTTCCCTCGCCCCCGGCGCCACCCGCACCGCCCGCATCACCGTCGATCGCGGCCGCACCATCGATTTCATGGGCGAGAACGCCCGCGTCTACGCCACGCCCATGCTGGTGCTCGACATCGAGGTCGCCTGCCGCGATCTGCTGCTCGAGCACCTCGACCCCGGTGAAGACTCGGTCGGCACGCGCATCGAGCTCGATCACATGGCCGCCACGCTGCTGGGCATGCCGGTCGAGCTCAAGGTCACCATCGCCGAGGTCAAGGGCCGCGCGATCACGCTCGACATCGAGGGCCACGACGGCGTCGACGCCATCTGCCGCGGCCGCCACCACCGCTTCGTGGTCGACGTGGCGCAGACCGCGGCGCGCCTGGCCGCCAAAGCGAAGAAGGCAGGCCTGTAATGGGCGCGGCGGCAGCCCTCCCCGGCGGCTCGGCCGGCGCCGGCGCGGCTGCGCCGCAGTCCCGCCGGGTGCCCACCTACTGCTACCAGTGCGTGGCCGGGCCCGACCTGCTCACCGTCAAGGTGGTCGACGGCGTGGCCACCGAGGTCGAGCCCAATTTCTGCGCCGAGAAGATCCACCCGGGCGGCGGCAAGGTCTGCGTGAAGGCCTACGGCCTGGTGCAGAAGACCTACAACCCGAACCGGGTGCTCACGCCGATGAAGCGCACCAACCCGAGGAAGGGGCGCGACGAGGATCCCGGCTTCGTGCCGATCTCCTGGGAGGAGGCGTTCGACACCATCGCACAGCGCCTGAACCGCATCCGCGAGCAGGGCCTCACCGACGAATCGGGCTACCCGCGGCTGGCCGCGAGCTTCGGCGGCGGCGGCACGCCGCAGTTCTACATGGGCACCTTCCCGGCCTTCCTGGCCGCCTGGGGCCCGGTCGACATGGGCTTCGGCTCCGGCCAGGGGGTCAAGTGCGACCACTCCGAGCACCTGTACGGAGAGTTCTGGCACCGCGCGTTCATCGTGGCCGCCGATACGCCGAACTGCAACTACCTGATCTCCTGCGGCTCGAACATCGAGGCCTCGGGCGGCGTGGTCGGGGTATGGCGCCACTCCAACGCGCGCGTGCGCGGCATGAAGCGCGTGCAGGTCGAGCCGCATCTGTCGGTCACCGGCGCGTGCTCGGCGCAGTGGGTGCCGATCAAGCCCAAGACCGACGCGGCCTTCCTCTACGCGCTCATCCACGTGCTGCTGCACGAGGCCGCGCTCGAGCGCCTCGACCTGCCGTTCCTCACCAAGCGCACTGCCTCGGCCTACCTGGTCGGACCGCACGGCTATTACCTGCGTGACCGCGCCACGCGCAAGCCGCTGGTGTGGGACGCATCGCTGCGCGCCGCGCGCCCGCACGACAGCGCCGACCTCGACGAAGCGCTGCACGCGCAGGTCGAGGTCGAGGCCATCGAGATCGGCCCCGACGGCGACGTGCTCGCCGAGGGCCTGCTCGCCGGCGAGACCGCCTTCGACAAGCTGGTCGCGCACATGAAGCCGTACTCGCCGGAATGGGCCGCGGGCGTGTGCGACGTTCCGGCCGCGACCATGCGCAAGGTCGCGCTCGAGTACCTCGAGCATGCCTGCGTCGGCCAGACCATCGAGATCGAGGGCAGGGAGCTGCCCTACCGCCCGGTGGCCGTCACGCTGGGCAAGACCATCAACAACGGCTGGGGCGGCTACGAGTGCTGCTGGGCGCGCACCATGCTGGCCTCGCTGGTGGGTGCGCTCGAGGTGCCGGGCGGCACCATCGGCACCACGGTGCGCCTGGTGCGCCCGATGTCCGAGCGGCTGGAGAGCGCCAAGCCGGGTCCGGACGGCTTCATGGCCTATCCGCTGAACCCGACCGACCGCGAGCACTGGTCGCCGCGTCCGAACATCCGCAACGCCTATCGCACCATGGTGCCGCTGGTCGGCAACGGCGCCTGGAGCCAGGCCCTCGGGCCGACCCACTTCTCGTGGATGTTCCTCGACGAGACGCCCAAGGGCCTGCCCAAGGTCACCTACCCCGACGTGTGGTTCGTCTACCGGACCAACCCCGCGATCTCGTTCTGGGACACGCTCGCGTTGGGCGAGAAGATCGCGCGCTTCCCGTTCGTGGTCGCGCTCACCTACACGCGCGACGAGACCAACCACTTCGCCGACATCCTGCTGCCCGACGCCACCGACCTCGAGGGCCTGCAGCTCATCCGCATCGGCGCCACCAAGTACGTCGAGCAGTTCTGGGACCACGAAGGCTACGCGCTGCGCCAGCCCGCAGTGCCGATGCGCGGCGAGGCGCGCGACTTCACCGACATCGCCACCGAGCTGGCGCGCCGCAGCGGCATCCTCGACAAGTACAACGCGGCCATCAACAGGGGCGCCTGCGGCATGCCGCTGAAGAGCGAGCACGGCGACTTCTCCCTCTCGCCCGAGCGCGCCTACACCCGCGAGGAGATCTGGGACGCGGCCTGCCGCGCCGCCAGCGCCGAGCTCACCGACGGCGCGCAGGCCGAAGGCCTCGAGTGGTGGAAGGAGCACGGCCTGGCCACCCGGCCGTTCCCTCGCCTCGCCTGGTACCTCTACCCGACCATGGTCGAGCGCGGCCTGCGCTTCGAGCTGCCCTACCAGGAGCGGCTGATGCGCGTGGGCGTCGAGCTCGGGCGCCGCCTGCACGAGCACGACATGCACTGGTGGGACAAGCAGATGGGCGAATACCAGGCGCTGCCGGCGTGGAAAGACTTCCCCGGGCTGTGGGAGGGCATCGTCACGGCCGACGGCGCGCGCGCCGAAGACTACCCGTTCTGGCTGATCACCTCGCGCAGCATGCAGTACGCCTGGGGCGGCAACGTCGGGGTGCAGATGATCCGCGAGGTGGCCGAGAACGTCGCCGGGCACCGCGGCGTCATCATCAACCCGCAGGCCGCGGCCAGGCTGGGCATCGAAGACGGCGACACGATCGAGATCGCCACGCCGAAGCGCAGCGTGCGCGGGCGCGCGGTGCTGCGCCAGGGCATCCGGCCCGACACCCTGCTGCTGATCGGCCAGTTCGACCACTGGGCCACCCCCTTCGCAAAGGATTTCGGCGTGCCCAGCCTGAACAAGCTCGCCTCGATGTCGATGGACCTCACCGACGCCACCGGCTCGAGCGCCGACATCGTGCGCGTGCGCATCGAGAGGGCCGCATCATGACCCGCTGGGCAATGGTCGCCGACCTGCGGCGCTGCGTCGGCTGCCAGACCTGCACCGCCTCGTGCAAGCACGCCAACGCCACGCCGCCCGGCGTGCAGTGGCGCCGCGTGCTCGACATGGAGTTCGGCGAGTACCCCAACGTGCAGCGCGTCTTCGTGCCCACCGGCTGCCAGCACTGCGACGACCCGCCGTGCATGGAGGTGTGCCCGACCACGGCCACGAAGAAGCGCGCCGACGGCATCGTCACCATCGACTACGACCTGTGCATAGGCTGCGCCTACTGCGCGGTCGCGTGCCCCTACCAGGCACGCTACAAGACCGAGCGCCCCACCTTCGCCTATGGCGAGCCGATCGCCAACGAGGAGGCACGCCGCGACGACTCGCGCCTGGGCGTGGCCACCAAGTGCACGTTCTGCGTCGATCGCATCGACGCCGGCCTGGAGAAGGGCCTGACCCCCGGGGTCGACCCGGTGGCCACCCCGGCGTGCGTCAATGCGTGCATCGCGCAGGCGCTCTCCTTCGGCGACGTCGAGGACCCGCAGAGCAACGTCTCCCAGCTGCTGGCCGAGAACCAGTATTTCCGCATGCACGAGGAGCTGGGCACCGGTCCGGGCTTCTACTATCTCTGGGACAGGAAACCGGAATGAGGGCAGTGCAATGAGTTTCGGCCCGAAACCCTGGCAGCAGGCGCACTGGGACTGGCGCGCGGCCGGCAACTTCATGTGCGGCGGTGCCGGCGCCGGCCTGATCGTGTTCACGGCGCTGGCGCGCGCGGGTGCGCCGGCCGAAGCCCTGCTGCTGCTGGCCGGGCTCGCCCTGGTGGGCCTCGGCCTGCTGTGCGTATGGCTCGAGATCGGCCGCCCGATGCGCGCGCTGCACGTGTTCTTCAATCCGCGCACCTCGTGGATGACGCGCGAGGGCTTCGTCGCCGTGCTGCTCTTCCCGGCCGGGCTGGCGGCAGCGGCCGGCGTGCCCGGCCTGGTCTGGGTCGCCGCGGCGCTGGCGCTGGTCTTCGTCTACTGCCAGGCGCGCATCCTGAAGGCCGCCCGCGGCATTCCCGCCTGGCGCGAGCCGCTCATCGTGCCCCTCGTGATAGCCACCGGCCTGGCCGAGGGCGGCGGGCTGTTCCTGCTGTCGGCGCCGCTGCACCGCGCGGCCGGCCCATGGCTGGTGCTGCTGTTCGCCGTCCTGGTGCTGGCACGCTGGCTGGCGTGGAACGCCTATCGCCGGCGCCTTGCCGCCAGCGCCGTGGCCCGCGCGCTGGCCGCGCTCGATGCGGCGGCGCGCCCGATGCGCTGGGCCGGCACGCTGGCCGCGCTGGTGCTGGCCGCGCTCGCACTGGTGCTCGGGTTCGCCGCCGGCAGCGGCGGCGCGGCTGCCCTGATCGCCGCCGCGCTGGCGGGCGCCGGCGCAAGTCTCACCGGCGCGTGGCTGAAGTACACGCTGATCACGCGCGCTGCCTTCAACCAGGGTTTTGCGTTGTCGAAGCTGCCGGTACGCGGCGTGCGTCCGTAGCGGCTGCGGCAACGATTCGAGGAGATGACCATGAGCACGACCACGATCACCGAACGCGGCACCGGCGAGCGCCAGGAGGCGCGCCACTACCTGCATCCCGAGGTCGAGACCCTGCCGCGCGAGCAGCTGGCCGAGCTGCAGCTCTCGCGGCTGCGCGCCACGGTGAAGAACGCCTACGACAACGTGCCGCTGCACCGCTCGCGCCTGGACGCGGCCGGCATGCGCCCCGAGGACATCCGCACGCTCGACGACGTCCAGCGCCTGCCCTTCACGCTCAAGACCGACCTGCGCGACCACTATCCCTTCGGCATGTTCGCGCGCCCGGTGAGCGAGCTCTCGCGGCTGCACGCCTCCTCGGGCACTACCGGCAAGCCGACCGTCGTCGGCTATACCCAGGGCGACCTGGACAACTGGGCCGACCTGGTCGCGCGCTCGCTCACCTCCGCCGGCGGACGGCGCGGCGACGTGGTGCACAACGCCTACGGCTACGGGCTGTTCACCGGCGGCCTGGGCGCGCACTACGGCGCCGAGCGCATGGGCGGCGTGATCGTGCCGATGTCCGGTGGGTCCACCGAGCGGCAGGTGGCGCTCATCATGGATTTCGGCGCGCGCATCCTCTGTTCGACGCCCTCCTATGCGCTGGCGATCGCCGAGGTCGCCGAGCAGCAGGGCGTCAATCTGGCCAAGGACTCGCGCCTGGAGATCGGCATGTTCGGCGCCGAGCCGTGGAGCGACGCCATGCGCGTCGAGATCGAGGCGCGGCTCGGCCTGCGCGCGGTCGACATCTACGGCCTGTCCGAGATCATGGGTCCGGGCGTGGCCTGCGAGTGCAGCGAGCGCAACGGGCTGCACGGCTGGGAAGATCATTTCCTGTTCGAGGTCATCGACCCCGACACCGGGCGCCAGGTGCCCGAGGGGCAGCCCGGCGAGCTGGTCATCACCACGCTCACCAAGACGGCGCTGCCGATGCTGCGCTATCGCACGCGCGACATCACCCGCGTGAGCACCACGCCGTGCGCATGCGGACGCACCCATGTGCGCATCCTGCGCGTCACCGGCCGCAACGACGACATGCTGATCATCCGCGGCGTGAACATCTACCCGTCGCAGGTCGAATCGGTGCTGGTCGGCCTGCCCGACGTCGCGCCGCACTACCAGCTCATCGTCGAGCGCCAGGGCCGGCTCGACCACGTGACCGTCGAGGCCGAGGTCCAGCCCGGCGTCGATCCCGCGGCCTACGACGGCATCGCGCGGCGCATCGCGCACCAGATCAAGACGATGCTCGGCATCTCCACCGACGTCATCGTCAAGCGCCCCGGCGAGATCCCGCGCTCGCAGGGCAAGGCGGTGCGCGTGCGCGACCTGCGTCCCAAGAGCGTCTGACGGCCGGCGCGCGATGAACGCCAAGAGCCTCGGCAGCCCCTCCGACGGCATTCCCGGCCAGGCGCCGCGGCGCTGGGAAGCTGCCGACGGGGTGCACATCGACGTGCGCGGCCTGCCTGCTCCCGAGCCGCTGGTGGCGATCCTCGAGCTGGTCGCCTCGATCGCCGGCGCCACCGCGGTCATCGTGCACCACGACCGCGACCCGCGCATGCTGTACCCGGAGCTGGCCGAGCTCGGATGGGGCGCCGAGACCATCGCCGGAGAACCCGGCGAGGTGCGCCTGCGGCTCGCCCGCCTGCCGTGAGCGCGAAGGCGCCGAAGCGGCCTGCCGCCGCGGGCGGCGCCTTTCTCGCCGGCGCGGCCAGCCGCCTGCTGCCGCCATCGGTCCCGCTGCGCTTCTTCGGCGCCGCGATCGTCTTCCATGCCCTGGGCTGGCTGGCCCTGCTGGCGGGTTCACCGACGCTGCCCCGCTTCGCCGGCGGCCTGGGCTGGACGCTGGCCGGGCTGCACCTGATGACGCTCGGCGTGCTGGTGATGACCGCCATCGGCGCCAGCCTGCAGCTGCTGCCGGTGGCCACGCGCCAGCCGCTCGGCTCGTTCCGCTGGCCGGCCCTGCTGTGGTGGCTCTACACCCCCGGCGTCGCCGTCGTGGCGCTGGGCATGGGGCTGGGCGCAGTGGCGGCGCTCGCTGCGGGCGGCGCGGCAGTGCTGACCGCGCTGGTGATCTACGCCATCCTGCTCGCGCGCAACCTGCGCGGCGCACGCGGCATGCCGGTGGTGCTCGCCCACGGCTGGACGGCCCTGGCCTCCCTGGTCCTGGTGCTGGCCAGCGCCGCGGCACTGGTGCTCGCCTACGCCGGCCTGCCCACCCTCGGGCGCACCGAGGCACTGGCGCTGCACGTGGCTTTCGCCGCCTTCGGCTTCATGGGCATGCTGGCGCTCGGCTTCTCCTACATCCTGGTGCCCATGTTCGCCCTTGCCCGCGCCCCGAACGAGCGTCGCGCGCTCACTTCATGCGCGCTGGCCGCGCTCGGCCTCGTGCTGGCGGGTGTGGCAGCCTTCGGCGCGGCGGCGCCGGCACTGCGCATCCTTGCGATCCTGTCCGCAGCAGTCGCCGTCGGCCTGCACCTGCAGCTGATGCGCACCGCGCTGAAAACGGGCATGCGGCGCGAGCTCGGTCGCTCGTTCCGCCTGGTGCGCATCGGCTGGGCGCTGCTGGCCGTGACCCTGGCCGCGGCGCTGGCGCTGGTGCTCGATGCGCCTTTCGACGGCATGGCGACGCTGTTCGGGCTGGTGCTGATCGGCGGCTGGCTGCTCACCTTCGCGCTCGGCATCCTGCAGCGGGTCATGCCCTTCCTCGCCTCGATGCACAAGCCGCCGGGCAAGGGCCCGCCGCGCACACCCTCCTCGCTCACCGACGACCGCCCGCTGGCCGTGCACTTCTGGTGTCATCTGGCGGCGCTGGCGCTGCTGGCGGTGGCGATCGCCGCCGACAGCGCCTGGCTGGCGGCCCTGGCCGCGCTCGTCGGCGCAGCCGGCGCAGTGGCGTTCCTGGTCTTCTTCGTGATCCTGCTGCGGCGCATGCGCCGCCCCGCGCAGGCGGCGCATGCGCGCAATGCACCGGTTGCTTGACCCGAATCAATGGACGTTCCGGGCGCCCGCTTGGTAATCTAGCTTGGTAATTTAGCATTCGAATACCGTAATTGGATCGGCCATGGATTTTCAGTCTCAAGTGAGCCACGCGCTCGACGAGGAACACCGCACCAACCTCGACCTGCTCGGCAAGATCGAAGCCGCCTTCGCGCGCGCGCCGCGTACCAACGCCGGACGCGACCCGGAGCTGGCCAAGGTGGCCGCGGCGTTCGCCCGCCATCTCGAGCACGACGTGCACCGGCACTTCGATTTCGAGGAACAGGAATTGTTTCCCCGCCTGGCCGACGCCGGCGAGGGCGACATCGCCGAGCTGATGATCGAGGAGCACGAGGCCATCCGCGCGGTAGCCGACGAGATGCTGCCGCTGGCGCGCGCTGCCGCGGCCGGCGAGCTCGACGACGAGGGCTGGAACCGGCTCAAGGTCGGCGCCCTCGAGATGGTCGAGCGCCAGGTCTCGCACATCCAGAAGGAAACGATGGCGCTGCTGCCGGTGCTCGAAGACCTCCTCGACGAAGAAACCGACCGCCAGCTGGCTTTCGCCTACGCTGCCGGCTGAAACCCGCCCCCGCACACTGGAGCAAGCGCCATGCAAGCCGCCATCGAAAGCCGTGTCTCGATCCGCCCCTTGGGCAGCGCCGACCTCGACGCCGTGGTGGCGATCGACCACTCCATCGAAGGCCGCTCGCGGCGCACCTACTTCGAACGCCGGCTCAACGCCGCGCTGCGCGAGCCGGCGCTGCATGCACAGTTCGCCGCCGTCGGCGAGCAGGGCGTCGCCGGCTACATCCTGGCGCGCGTGCTCGAGGGCGAGTTCGGCCGCAACGAATCCGAGCTGCGCTTCGAGGCCGTGGGCGTGCGCGGCGACAGCCAGGGCAAGGGCATCGGCAAGCAGCTGTTCGGCGCGCTCGAGGACTGGTCGCGTCGCCACGGCGTGCGCGAGATGCGCACGCAGGCGGCGTGGAACAACCATCGCATGATGGCCTGGCTCGACACCGCCGGCTTCCGGCTCGCCCCCAACCACGTCGTCGACTGTCCGGTGCGCGGCGGCGAGTACGTCGAGGAGCGCGACGAGCCGGTCACCATGCCGGTCGGCGAAGGCCCGGCCCAGGAGGTCAACTTCGGCGGCCAGTCGGGCAACGACTTCGAGCGCCTGGCGCGCGACACCGCCGACGTGCGCCCCATGACCGCGGCCGACCTCTCCGACATCGTGCGCATCGACCGCGCCATCACCGGGCAGGACCGCCGCTCCTACATCGGGCACAAGCTCAACGAGACCCTGGTCGACTCGGCCATCCGCGTCTCGCTCACCGCCCGCCGCGACGACGTCATCGTCGGCTTCGTGATGGCGCGCGCCGACCTGGGCGACTACGGCCGCACCGAGCCGGTCGCGGTCATCGACACCATCGGCGTCGATCCGGCGTATGCTCACCAGGGCGTGGGCCGCGCGCTGCTGTCGCAACTTTTCCTGAATCTCGGCGCGCTGCGCATCGAACGGGTCGAGACCCAGGTCGCGCCGCGCGACCTGGGCCTGCTGGGCTTCCTCTACGACGTCGGCTTCGCTCCGTCGCAGCGCCTGCCGTTCGCGCGCGAGATCGCCTGACCGTCCTTCGCGCAGGGAGGTGCCATGGCCGCAATGCCCGACGACGACGCGATTCGAGAGGTGCTCAAGCAGGTCGATGACCCCGAGGCCGGGATGAACATCGTCGACCTCGGGCTGGTCTACGACATCCGCATCGGCGACGACTCGGTGCACGTCGATATGACCATGACCACCGCCGCCTGCCCGATGGCCGACATGATCACCGACAATGCCCGCGCGGCGATCGCCTCGATCACCCCCCCCGACACGGCGATCGACGTCGAGCTGGTCTGGGATCCGCCCTGGACCCCCGACAAGATGACCGGCATCGCGCGTGACCACTTCGGCTGGTAATACGGTTTTGGGTTCGTTCGCAGAACAAGGCGGGACGCCGCAGACGGTGCTGTAGCACGGCAAGGCGCCCCAACGCAGTGATGCGAACGAACGCAAAACCGTATCAGGCCGCGGGCTCCACGGACCGCCCACAAGCGCCCGCCACGGCGGGCGGCCTGCCCCCGCCGTGGCGGGTGCCGCTGCTGATGCTCGGCTTCCTCGGCCTGATCGTCGGTGCCGGTGCCGGGCTGGCGCGACTCGGCTGGAGCATGCCCGCGGTCGCCGCCTCGGCCTCCGCGCTGCACGGCCCGCTGATGATCTGCGGCTTCTTCGGGGTGGTGATCTCCCTCGAGCGCGCGGTGGCCATCGGCCGCACCTGGGCCTATCTCGGACCGCTGCTGGCGGGCGCCGGCGGCGCGGCCACCGTGGCCGGAGCCGGCTGGCTCGCGCCGTGGCTGTTCCTCGGCGGCGGGCTGGTCCTGCTGGCCGCCTCGCTCGACGTCTACCGTCGCCAGACCGCGCTGTTCACCTTCACCCTGGCGCTGGGCGCCGCGTGCTGGCCGGTGGGCATCGCGCTGTGGGCAGCGGGCGCGGCCGTGCACGAGATCGTCACCTGGTGGCTGGCCTTCCTGATCCTCACCATCGCCGGCGAACGGCTCGAGCTGTCGCGCTTCCTGCCTCCCTCGCCGGTCGCCAGGGGAGCCTTCGCGGCGATCCTGACGGTGATCGTCATCGGCCTGTTCGGCGCGCTGCGTCCGTGGGGCGGGCTGGTGTTCGCCATCGGGCTGCTGGCGCTCGCGGTCTGGCTGTTCAAGCAGGACATCGCCCGGCGCACGGTCCGCGGCAAAGGGCTCACCCGCTTCATCGCAGTGTGCCTGCTCTCGGGCTACGCCTGGCTCGCCGTGGGCAGCGCGATCATCGTCTTCGAAGGCGGCCTCGCGCCCGGCTCGCCGGCCTACGACGCCGCGCTGCACGCGCTCACCCTCGGCTTCGTGTTCGCGATGGTGTTCGGCCACGCCGCGATCATCTTTCCCGCCGTGCTGCGGGTGGCCGTGCCCTACCACCCCACCTTCTACGTGCCGCTGCTGCTGCTGCACCTGTCGCTCGCCGTGCGCCTGTCGGGCGACGCCCTCGGCGACTTCGCGCTGACGCGCGTGGGCGGGCTGCTCAACGCCGTGGCGCTGGCCGCATTCATCCTCGGCACCGCCAGCGCCGTCGTGCGCGGCGCGCGCGCCCGCTCCGGCGCACAGCGCTGATACGGTTCTGCGAACGAACGCAGAACCGTAGCCCCGGGCGGGGTCCGCGGCCACGCCTCGCCGAGGGGTATCTTCCGACCGTCGTACCATAGGCCGTCTCACCGGGTTTTCCGGCCTCGGGAGGCAGGCGATGGATTTCTCGCTCGCCCCGCGCCACTGGGTGCTGATCGTCTTCCTCGCGGCCGCGCTCTTCGTGCATCTGCGCGGGCGCGTCCGCTTCGGGCTGCTGCGCGCCCTCACCGACTTCACCGTGCTGCTGGCGCCATTCAACGCGCTGATGGTCCTGTTCTCGCGCACGCCGGCCACGGTTTTCGTCGACCCGGCGCGCTTCCCCGAGCTGGCGCCGCTGCGCGAGCACTGGCGCACCATCCGCGACGAGGCGATGGCCCTCGACGATGCCGGGCGCATCCGCGCCGCGGCCACCTACAACGACATCGGCTTCAACTCGTTCTTCCGCACCGGCTGGAAGCGCTTCTACCTGAAGTGGTACGGCGACGACCTGCCCTCTGCACGCGCGCTGTGCCCGCGTACGGTGGCGCTGGTGCGCGCCATCCCGACCGTGAAGGCCGCCATGTTCGCCTGCCTGCCGCCGGGCGCGCGCCTGGTGCGGCATCGCGACCCCTACGCGGGCTCGCTGCGCTACCACCTCGGCCTGCAGACGCCCAACTCGCCGCGCTGCTACATCGAGGTCGACGGCCAGCGCTACTTCTGGCGCGACGGCGAGGCGATGATGTTCGACGAGACCTTCATCCACCACGCCGAGAACACCACCGACGAGCGCCGCATCATCCTGTTCTGCGACGTCGAGCGCCCGCTGCGCACGGCGCCGCTGCGCTGGTTCAACCGCGGCTTCGCACGCCTGGTGATGAGCGCTTCGGCCACCCAGAACATGGAAGGCGAGCCGGTCGGCATCCTGAACCGGTTCTTCTTCCATGCCTACAAGCTGCGCCTGGCCGGCAAGGCGCTCAAGGCCAGGAGCCGTCCCGCCTACTACGCGCTCAAGTGGCTGCTCATCGCGGCACTGGCCTGGGCGCTGTTCGCATAGAGGGCCGTCGGGTTTCGGGAAGGACCGCGGCGAGGCGCGGCTGCGCGTCAGCGCAGCGCCAGCCGCGCCTCGATGGTGTCCCCGTCGTGCGCACGTTCCAGGCTGAAGCCCAGCCGCTGCGCCAGCGCCAGCATGCCCTCGTTGGAGGCCAGGATCAGGCCCTTGATCACGCCCGTGCCGCTGGCGCGGCAGTAGTCGATGATCTTGTTCATCAGCAGGTGGCCCAGGCCCTGCCCCTTGAGATCCGAGCGCACCAGGACCGCGAACTCCGCCTCCAGGTTGTCCGGGTCGGTCACCACGCGCACCACGCCGAGCGTCTCCGGCTCGCCCCGGGCGTCGCGCGCAGTGGCGATGAACGCCATCTCCCGGTCGTAGTCGATCTGGGTCAGCCGCGCCATCTGCGCATGGCGCAGCTCCCTCACGTAGCTGAAGAAGCGCATGCGCAGGTCCTCGGGCGACATGCGCGCGATCAGCGCGTGGTGCGCCGGCTCGTCCTCGGGCCGGATCGGGCGCAGCACGATCTCGCGCCCGTCGCGCATGCGCGCGGTTTCCTCGAGCACGCCTGGATAGGGCCGGATCGCCAGCCGGCTCTCGCGGCCCGCCGCCAGCGCCGCGACCCGCATGTGCGCGTCGATGCAGATCACGCCGCGCTCGTCGGCGAACAGCGGATTGATGTCCAGCGCCACGATCTCCGGGATGTCCACCAGCATCTGCGACACCTTCACCAGCGCCAGGCACAGCGCGTCGACGTCGGCGCCCGGCCGGTCGTGGTGCGGCTGCAGCAGCCGGTCCAGGTTCGCCCGCGAGATCATCTCGCGCGCCAGCGGCAGGTTCAGCGGCGGAAAGCCGATGGCGTGGTTGCGCACCAGCTCGACCGCGCGCCCGCCCTCCCCGCACACGATCACCGGACCGAACAGCGGATCGGTGGCCACCGCGACGATCAGCTGGCGCGCGTTCGTGCGCGGCACCATGCGCTGCAGGGTGAAGCCGGCGATGCGCGCCTGCGGCATCGATTCGCCGATGCGCTTGACCATCCCGGCGGCGGCCGCGCGCACGGCCTGCGCGTTCTCCAGGTGCAGCGCGATGCCGCCCACGTCCCAGCGGTGCGCGATGTCGGGCGAGAGCACCGCCAGGGCGAGCGGATAGCCCACCTCGTCGCCCACCGCGGCGGCCTCCTCGGCCGAGGCGGTGATGCGCGCCTCCACCACCGGGATGCCGTAGGCCGCGAGCATCGCCTTGGCGTCGGGCTCGGTCATCAGGCCGTCGCCGCGCGCCAGCGCGCGCTCGACGATGGCGCGCGCCGCGCCGACGTCGGGGCGGAACTCGCTGGGCAGCGAAGGCGGCATCTGCATCAGCATTTCCTGGTTGCGATGGAAATGCATCAGGTGCAGGAACGCCTTGACCGCGCTCGAGGGCGTGTCGTAGGTCGGCACGCCGGCCTCGGCGAACAGGCGGCGAGCCGCCTGCATCGCGCCGGCGCCGACCCAGCTGGTGAGGATGCGCGCGCCGCTGCGCTCGCGGAACACCCCGATCACCGCCTCGGCGACCTCCTCGCTGGGCGTGGTCGCGGTGGGCGCGTGCAGCACCAGCACGGCGTTCACGCCGGGATCGGCGAGCACCGTCTTCAGGCATTGCGCGTAGCGCTCGCCCGAGGCGTTCACGCCCAGGTCGAGCGGGTTGCCCACGCTCGCCCCTGCCGGCAGCGCCGCCGCCAGGCTGGCGCAGGTCTCGGGCGCCAGCTGCGCGCAGTGCCCGCCGCCCAGCTGCAACTCGTCGAGCGCCATCACCCCGGTGCCGCCGCCGTTGTGCAGGATCGCCAGGTGCTCGCCGCGGAACGAACGCGCCCGCCCGAGCGTCTCGACCGCCGCGAACAGCTCGTCGATGTCGTACACGCGCAGGATGCCGGCGCGCCGCAGCGCCGCGTCGAACACCTCGTCGGGCCGGGCCAGCGCCGCGCCCGCCCTCGCCCCGGCGAGCGCATCGGCGCCGCGCCCCGACTTGACCGCCAGCACCGGCTTGTTGCGCGCCGCCGCGCGCGCAGCCGCCATGAAGTTGCGCCGCTCGCGCATCTCGTCGATGTAGAGCAGGATGGCGTTGGTGTCGGGATCGGTGCCGAGGTAGTCGAGCACGTCGCCGAAGTCGATGTCGGCGCAATCGCCGAGCGCCACGAAATGCGAGAAGCCGATGCCCTTGGCGCGCGCCCAGTCGAGCACGGCGGTGCAGATCGCGCCCGATTGCGACACGAAGGCCAGCTTGCCCGGCAGCGCGCCGACATGGCTCAGGCTGGCGTTGAGCCCCGTATGCGGCACCAGCACCCCGAGGCTGCCCGGGCCGAGCAGCCGCATGCCGCGCCGCCGCGCCGCCTCGAGCGCGGCCTCGCGCAGGCTGCGCCCCTGGGCGTCGCGCCGGCGCGACAGGCCGTCGTTGACGATCACCCCCACGCGGGTGCCGCGCTGCCCCAGCGCATCGATGGCCGCCGGCACCGTGTCGTCGGGGCTGCAGATCACCGCCAGCTCGGGCGCCTCGGGCAGGCTGATCACGTCCGGGTAGGCCAGCACGCCGGCCACCGCGCGGTACCTCGGGTTCACCGGCATGATCGGACCGTCGATCCCGCCTTCGAGCAGGTTGCGCATCAGCACGTGGCCGACGTGGCGCGCCTTGTTCGAGGCGCCGATCACCGCGACCGAGCGCGGCTCGAACAACTGGACCAGATGTCGGATGCTCATCGCGGCAATGATAGGCCCGTGCGGCGCACGCGCCGCGCAAGCCCGACCGCGAGCATGGCCAGGGCGCCCGCGGCGACGCCGGCGGCCGCGTCCGCGAGCAGCGGCACCAGCCGCTCGGCCAGCCCGGCCCAGGGCGCCGCCCGCGCCGCGTGTTCCGCGAGGCGCTCGATCCCGGCGTGCAAGGGCCCGATGCCGTGAGACAGGATGCCCCCGCCGACCAGGAACATGGCGGCGGTGCCGGCGACCGACAGCCCCTTCATCAGCCAGGGCGCGAACCCCACGATCGCGGTCCCGAGGGCGCGCCGGCCCCGCGCCCACGCTCCCGTGCCGCGCCGGCGCGCCAGGTACAGGCCGGCGTCGTCGAGCTTGACGATGCCGGCGACCAGCCCGTAGACGCCGACCGTCATGAGCGCCGCGATGCCTGCCAGCACCGTGAGCTGGGTGAGGAACGCCGCGCCGGCCACCGTCCCCAGGGCGATGGTGATGATCTCGGCCGAAAGCACGAAGTCGGTGCGTATCGCACCCCTGATCCTGTCACGCTCGAGCGCGGCCAGGTCAAGGGCCGGGTCGGCCAGCGCCCTGGCCACTTCCGCGCGATGCGCCGCCTCCTCGCCGTCGCCGCCGAGCAGCTTGTGGGCCAGCTTCTCGAAACCTTCGTAGCACAGGAAGGTGCCGCCGACCATCAGCAGGGGCGCCACCGCCCACGGCGCCAGGGCGCTGACGGCGAGCGCCGCCGGCACCAGGATCGCCTTGTTCCGGACCGAGCCCAGGGCGACCGCCCACACCACGGGAAGCTCGCGATCCGCGCGCACCCCCGAGACCTGCTCGGCATTGAGCGCCAGGTCGTCGCCCAGCACGCCGGCGGTCTTCTTGGTGGCGACCTTGGTGAGCAGCGCGACATCGTCCAGGACGCTGGCAATGTCGTCGATCAGCGCGAGCAGGCTGCTGGCCATCGCTACATCGATCCCCCGAGAAGCGCCGTGCACGACCAAGCCGGCGCGCGCGAGCGCCGGCTGCCGGACGCATTATCGCCTCACGGCGCGCGACCGGACTCGTTCCGATGGGGGCCGGGGCCGCGAGGCCCCAGAGTGTCCTGCGGCGGCGGAGTCCCGCCGGACAAGGACGCTCAGAACGTGTGAAGGAACCGTAGCGAGCGGCCCGAGGTCGCGCCGAGAAGCGCAGCCGTACGGGAGTACGGCGAGCATCGCAGGCGCGAGATCGGGCCGCTCGCTACGGTTCCTTCACACGTTCTCAGCCGTGCAGCGCCCGATACTTCTCCATCAGCTCTTCGGGGCTTTCGGCGTGGTCCGGATCCTTCACGATGCAGTCGGCCGGGCACACCAGCATGCACTGCGGCTCGTCCTCCGCGCCGACGCACTCGGTGCAGCGATTCGGATCGATCACGTACATCGGATCGTCGGCGCTGATCGCCTCGTTCGGGCACACCGGCCTGCACGCATCGCAGCAGGTGCAGGCATCGTTGATCATCAATGCCATATGGGCTTCTCCTGGTTCGAAAGACGCGCCGCGTCAGGCGACCGCCTGTTCCTTCAACTCGCTCAGCTTGCCGTGCCGGAACGCGCCCCACAAGGCCGCGCCGATGGCGCCGGCATAGATGGAGTCGGGGTGGTTGACCACGTCGACCTTGGCCTTCTCGTTGGCGATCTCCTCGCGGATCGCCGCGAGCAGGCCCGAGTCGAGCGCCAGGCCGCCGGTCATCAGCGCCGTACCCTCCTTGATGCCGGTCACTTTCAGGAGCTTGACGATGCGCGAGGCCATCGACAGGTGGATCCCCTTCAGGATGTCGGTCGGGGCGATGCTGCGCGAGACCATGTTGATCACGTCGGTCTCGGCGAGCACCGCACAGATCGAGCTGACCTTCTCGGGGTTCTGCGACTGCTGCGACAGCGGGCCGATCTCCTCGACCGCCACGCCCAGGTAGCGCGCGATGTTCTCGAGGAACTGGCCCGAGCCCGAGGCGCACTGGCTGGTCATCTTGTAGGCCAGCACCTTGCCGCGCTCGTCGACGTAGATGGCGCGGCCGTTGAGCGCCCCGATGTCGACGATGGCGCGCGCGCCCGGGTGCAGGAACACGCCGCCGCGCGCGTGGGTGGTCATCGAGTAGAAGTGTCCGGTGGCGAACTTGACGTTCTCACCCTCGCCGGTGGTCGCGATGTAGTCGACCTGGTCGAGCGGCAGGCCGGCATCGGCCAGCACGCCGTCACGCCCTTCCTCGGCCAGCTGCATGGGATCGCGCCGGCGGATGCGCTCGACGCGCTTGGCGAGCCATTCCTGGCGATCGCCGTCAACCTTGAACAGCACGCTCTTGACCGCGCCCGAGCCGATATCGATACCGATCGTGTAAGTCATGATGGTTTCCCTTGTTTGCGATGCCGCTCAGACCCGCGCCTCGGCCGTCTTGCCTTCCTCGACCACCGCGCGCCACGCGAAGGTGGCTCCGCCCAGTGCGCCGGTGAAGATCGAGTCGGGGTCGATGTTCAGCGTCATCTCGCCGTAGTTCTCGAACACCAGCTCCTTGAGGGCCTTGACCGCCGCCTCGTTCTTGGCCACGCCGCCGGTGAAGGTGAACTCGTTGCGGATGCCGCCAGAACGCGCCAGGATCGACATCGCGCGCAGGATGATCGAGCGATGCAGGCCGGCCATGATGTCCTCGCGCTTGTCGCCCAGCGCCAGGCGATCGCGCAGCTCGGCGCCGGCGAACACCGTGCAGGTCGAGTTGATGCGCACCTGCTTGGTGGATTTCATCGCCAGCGGGCCCAGCTCGTGCAGCCCCATGTTCATTTCGTCGGCGATGTAGCCGAGGTAGCGTCCACAGCCGGCCGCGCAGCGGTCGTTCATCTGGAAGCTCTCGACGATGCCGTGGGGATCGACCTGGATCGCCTTGGTGTCCTGCCCGCCGATGTCGAGCACCGTGGCGGTCTTCGGGTACATCACGTGCGCGCCCAGGCCGTGGCACAGGATCTCCGAGCGGATGTGCTCCTTGGAGAACGGCAGCCGCGCGCGGCCGTAGCCGGTGCCGATCACGTAGGTCTCTTCCATCTCGGTGTCGAGCACGCCCTTGACCGGCGCCTCGACCTGCGTGCGCCGCCCGGCGGTCTCGGGCATCGCCTTGAAGGTGCGGTCGAGCGCCGACAGCAGGTGGCGGCGCACCGACTCCGCGTAGACGCGGTTCTCCACCTCGATGATCGAGCGGTCGAACACGTTGAGCAGGAAGTCGTAGCGCGTGCCCAGCTCCTTGGCCACGGTCTCGCCGGTGGCCAGGTACTGGCTGCCGGCGATGTCGCGGAAGAAGTCGGACTTGCGCTTGGCCCCCGGCGCGAACATCGAGGGCGCCTCGGCGGTGATGCGCTTGAACGTCTCTTCCAGCGCCTCTCCCACCACCTTGGTGGCGTCGCCGAACTTGGCCGACTCGAGGCTGCGCCGACAGGTTTCGTTCAGGTCGGCGAGCTGCTCGAGGTACTGCTCGGCGCGGAAGTCGCGCTCGAGCTGGGCGAGGAAGTTCTCGAGCTGCTGTCCCTCGAGCGCCTTGTTGGTGGCGAGCGCCTGGCGGAACAGGTGGAAGCGCCCGTTGACCAGCGCTTCCTGCTTGGCGACCGCGGCCGCCGTGTCGTAGTTGGAGCGCGAGTTGGTGATGCCGCGTCCGATGATCTTCTGGTTCTCGTCGATGACCACCGCCTTGGTGGTCGTCGAGCCCAGATCGATGCCGATGAAACAGCGCATGGCGTTCTCCTTCAGTGGGCGCCGGCCATCGCGCCGCGCTTTTGCTTGACCATCTGGAAATAGCTCTCGAGGCGGTTCTTGACGTTGGCCGCCGAGAAGTAGCGCGGATCGACCAGGTCGGTCTCGATGAACGCCGCCGGCCGGCCGGTGCGCTTCTCGACTTCGCGCAGGATCAGCAGCTGGCCCGCCGAGAAGCTGTTGCAGCTCTTGATCGAGTTGATCAGCAGGCCGTCGGCCTGGTACTCCTCGATGTACTTGCAGATCATGTCGACGCGCGAGGGCAGGTTCAGGTTGGTGTAGCAGCCCAGGCAGTACTCGGCGAGCGACTCGAGCGGATGGTCCGGATCATGGCGGAAGCCGAAGTCGTACAGGCCGCCGACCTTGGCGTAGGTGGACGACACCACCACCGCACCCTCCTCGTAGAACATCTTCCAGAAGTCGCGGAAGCTGGTCCAGTTGGGCGGGCCCTCGACCACCAGCCGGTACTTCTCCTCGCCCATGTCGCCGTCGGGCGTGACCGGGCCCTTGCCCAGGCGCACCCGCTCGTCGATCTCCGAGCGCAGCACGTCGTAGTACTGGGAGGCCTCCTTGGTGCCGCGGAAGGCGGTGAAGATCGGCCCGATGTAGTACACCGCCCCGAAATAGCCGTCGATCGGCGACGGCCGGTTCTTGGCCGACTGCAGCACGCGCACGAGGTTCTCCTCGGCCTTGGCCGACTCCTTCATGTACTCGCGCAGGCGGTCGATGTCGAACTTCACGCCCGAGATGCGCTCGAGGGTGGGGATCACCGTGTCCTTGAGCTGGCGCACCACGTAGTCGCGCATGTTCGGGGCGATCTTGCCCTCGCCCTGGTACGGCACGTGCAGCATCACCGTCTCGCAACCGTACTTGTGGCGGATCAGCTCGAACCACTTCATGAAGGTGAAGCAGCCGGTGTACGACAGCAGCAGCACGTCGGGCGTGGGCAGCGGGTCGCCGGTGGGGCCGATCTCGCCGCCCTGCATCATGCCCAGGTCGGCCTTCACGTACGTACAGACGTCCTCGGACTGGCCCTCGCGCTCGGCGTCCATGATGAACTTGCCCGATTTCTTGCGCATGCCGTTCTGCAGCGCGTTGGTCTCGGGCAGGCTGCGCGCGAAGTCGAAGCACATCAGCAGCTCGTTCAGGTTGCCCGGCACGAACGTGGCCGAGACCTTGCGGTTTTCGGCACGCGCGGTGGCGAGCTCCATGTAGTTCTTGTTGATGAGCTCCTTCTGGAGCCACATCGCGTCCTCCTTCTGGACGTTCTGCGGCTTCTTGCTGCTTGGGGGCGTGGCGGCGGTGGTCATGCTGCGCTCCAGAGTTTGATCGAATCGGCGAAGGTGCCGGACTGTTCACGGATCGGCGCCATCTGGCCGGTGTTCTCGGCGTACTTGAACGCGGTGTAGGGGACCTTGTGCTTGGCCAGCACGTCCTGCAGCATCGGGCGCTCGAGCAGCGCCGGGTCGCAGAACGACGGCGCGGCGAACACCACGCCCTCGGCGGCCCCGCTCTTGACCTGATGGAGCAGATACTGGCCCTTGTCCTCGCGCTTGGCGTCGTACTTCGCCGCGGTCGAGGCCGAGCGGTGCAGGAAGGCCTTGGAGAGCTCCTCGAGCGGCTTGCCGTTGGCCGGCACCTCGTCGAGCAGCCAGCGCGTGACCAGCATGAAGTCGTCGTCGACGATATAACAGCCCGACATCTCGATCGATTTGATCAGGTTCAGCGGCGGCTGCTCGCAGAACGACCCGTTGATCACGATGCGGGCGTTGTCGCGCCGCTGCCGGGGCACCGCGTCGGTGGCGGCGATGTAGTCGCGCATCAGCTGCGTGTGCTCTTCCGGCGGCAGCACCATGCCGGCGCGCAGCACCAGGTACACCTCGGAGGTCGGGGCCTGCCACGGCTTGGCGGCCCGGTAGGCGTAGAGCTCGCGCACCGCCTTGCGGTTCTCGTTGTAGACGGCGATCGAGGCATTGAGCTCCTCGTCGGTGATCGGCTTGCCGCGCAGCTCGCCGAGATCCTTGCGCAGGATCTCCATCTCGTCGACGTAGAACTTGCCGCCGATCGCGTCCTCGTAGTTCTGCGGCACGTCGATGTAGCGGACGTACTTGTCCTTGAACATCAGCTGCCACATCCCCGAGAGGTTGCGGATCACGTCGCAGATCGAGGGGAAGAGCATGCCGTCGAGACAGTCGAGCCGGCCGGTGAGCCCGAGCTCGATGGTCGAGCGCGGGATGCGACAGATGTAGCTCTGGTAGTAGGCGTCGCCCTGGATCACCTCGAGCTGGTCGCCGCCGCCGAGGATACCCACCGACAGCATGCCCGCGGCATGGATCAGCTCGCGCGGCACGTACACCGGCATGTAGCCGATCGCCTTGCGTCCCGGCGCCGCAGCCTTCCATTGCTTGACGGCGTTGAAGTCGAGATCATCGAACAGTGTCTGGCAACGCTCGACGATCTCGTTGACAGGAGGAACGGTTTTCATCAGCAGTGCTCCCATGCAGGCTTGCGTTTGGCCAGGAATGCGACGAGCCCCTCGTTCGCGTCGCGTGTCTTCATCAGCCGTTCGAGATACAGCGTCTCGACTTCGGCCAGGCGGTTGCGCACGTCGCGCAGCATCGCCCCGCGGGCGGCGCCGAGCGCATGCGAGAGGCTCGCGGCGCTCTTGCCGGCGAGATGCGAATCGAAATACGCCAGCGCCGCCGCCTCGGGGTCGTCGGCGAGGTGCTGGACGAGGCCGATGGCGTGCGCTTCCGCCGCGCCGATCGAGCGCCCGGAGAACAGCAGGTCTTCGGCGGCGGGCTGGTTCATGCGGTAGGGCAGCAGCACCGAGGCGGCCGGGGCGAACACCCCGAGCTTCATCTCGGGCTGGCCGAACTGCGCGTCGGGCGCGGCGAAGATCGGCCCGCCGGCGAGCGCGACCTCCAGGCCGCCGCCCAGGCACTGCCCGCGCACCGCCACCAGGATCGGCGCCGGAAAGCCGAGCATCGCCAGGACCAGCGCGTGCAGCGAGGCCAGCATGTCGGCACAGCGCTCCGGAAGGTGCTCCTCCACGCTGGCGCCGAAGCTGAAGTTCGGCCCCTCCGCGGCCAGCAGCACCCCGCGCAGGGCCGAGCGGCCGGCATGCCCGAGCAGCGCGTCCGAGAGCGCGGCGATCATCGCCGCGTCGACGATGTTGGCCTTCGGCCGCGCCAGCGTCAGGCGCAGCAGCGCGCCGTCGCGCTCGACGCTCTGCCGCAGGGGGGAGGTGTCGGCCATTGTTCAGCCCTTCTTCGCCTTGGGCTGGATCGAGTCGTGCAGCGGCCCGACCCAGCTTTCGCCGGCGGCGAGCTTCTGGCGCAGCAGCACGAAGTCGACCTCGCGGTCGTCCTTGGTGCCGGCGTTGAACGCGGTGAAGCCGGCGCGCGCCTCGGTCATCATGTTCAGGGCCAGCCAGGCGCGCGAGTTCTCCTTGTTGCGGTTCCACGCGTCGAGCTTGGGCTTGCGCAGCTCCTCCAGCGTCTTGGTGGTGCAGTCGGGGAAGGTGAGCAGCATCTTCGCGCACAGCTCCTCGATCTTGGCATCGAGCAGCGACAGGTCGACCGTGCCGCGCGCCAGCAGGGCCTTGCCCTCCTTGGCCGCCTCGCCGGTCTTGGGCTCGCCGTAGACGTTGCGGCCGTACTCGTCGACCATGCGCTGGTTTTCCACCAGCGGGTTGGCGACGAACTTGCCGTCGACCTTGAGCGCCGGCACGATGTCGGTGAGCACGCCCATCTGGTACGCCTTGTGCGCCGAGAACGGCTCGCACAGCACGCAGGCGGCCATCGCGCGCTCGGCGCCGATCACCACCGGCAGGAAGTCGGTCGCGCCCCCGATCGGCGCCGAACCGTGCTTCGGGCCGGCCTGCCCGAAGCGGGCGAGATCCTGGGCGACGGAGAAGTCGCACGCCATCCCGATCTCCTGGCCGCCGCCGATGCGCATGCCGTTGACGCGGCAGATCACCGGTTTGTCGCAAGCGAGGATCGCCGACACCATGTCGTTGAACAGCCGCATGTACTGGCGGTACTCCTGCGGGTGGCCGGCATAGTACTCGGCGTACTCCTTGGTGTTGCCGCCGGTGCAGAACGCCTTGTCGCCGGCGCCGGTGAACACGACGCAGTTGACGTCGCGCGCGTTGGAAGCGGCGCGAAACGCCAGGATCGTGCCCTTGACCATGTCGGTCGTGTAGGAGTTGAACTGCTCCGGATTGTCCAGCGTGATCCACGCGTTGAACAGCCCCGGCACCACCGAACCGTCGGGCAGCTTCGCCGGCCGCTTCTCGTAACGCACGCGCGGCTTGGTGATGTCGTCGACGAGATCGTGGTTCTTGAATTCGCGCACTTTGGACTCCTGTTCAGGCGGGGACGAGCACCGCGCGTTTCCTGATCTGGCGGTGATGGACGGCGTCGAAGACGCGGTTGATGTCGTCGAGCGGATGGGTTTCGACGAACGGCTTGATCTGCACCTTGCCGTCGAGCACGAGATCGAGCGCCGCCGGGTAGGACTCGGGCGGGCAGCCCCAGTTGCCGATGGCGCGCGCATCGAACGCCATCAGGTTCGACAGGCGCACCTCGATCTTGTCCATGGTGAAGCCGACCACCGACAGCGTGGCGCCGTGCACCAGCAGCCCGAAGGCGGTGAGCTGGCCGGGAGCGGTGCCCGAGCACTCGAAGATGAACCACTCGGTGGTCGGCAGGCCGTTCTTCTTCGCGAACTCGGTGATCGCGGCCTTGATGCCGCGCGCGTCGAGCTGGCGGCTGTTGAGCGTGAGGGCAGCACCATGCTGCGCGACGGCAGCGAGCTTGGCGTCGTCGACGTCGATGGCCACCACCTTCGCGCCGCTGGCGCTGGCGATCTGCACGCAGTAGCCTCCGACTCCGCCGGCGCCGATCACCACGGCGAGGCTGCCCGGCTTCACGCCGGCGCGCCGCACCGCCTGGTACGGCGTGGTGAGCGCATCGGCGACGATCGACACCTCGGCCAGCGTGAGCCCGGCCTTGGCGAGCCGCGCCTCGTCGACTTCGCACAATCCGCGACCGGGCACCACGATGTGCGATGCGAAGCCGCCCTGGATGTCGTTGCCCGGCATCTTCTGGGCGCGGCAGATGGTGCCCAGGCCGCGCCGGCACAGGTCGCACTCGCCGCACGGCAGCACCGCCGGCACGATCACCGCCTTGCCCATCCAGGCCTCGGCGCCGGCGCCCGCCGCAACCACCCGGCCGCTGATCTCGTGGCCCAGGGCGAGCGGCAGCGGCTGGTTGGTGCGCACGCCGTCGTAGAAGTAGCCCAGGTCGGTATGGCACACGCCGCAGCCGGCCACGGCGACCACCACCTCGCCGGCGCCCGGCGTGGCCTGGAACGTGGCGCGTTCGAGCGGAGTGTTGATCGCAGTCATCAGCCAGCGATGCGCTTCGATGATCATTGTCCGTCGGCCTCCTGAGCCATGGATCCTTCGTTTCCGCCGCCGCTGCGCACGGTCTGTCCGGCGGTGCCTTTCGGGGTTGACCGCCCGATGGCCGGTCGTTATTCTTGCATTGCGGTACCGAAATACTGGTTTATGGTTAGGATGTTGTTATAGGCGCGTTTCACCTGCATTGATCTGCATCAAACCAGTTCCGGCGTACATCCTTCCGAATAGCGTTTCCAACGCAAGAGAGCTTACCTTGAAGGTCATTTCACGCCCCGAATCGCAGTCTCGCACCGGTACCGCCTCGCCGGCCGGCGAGGCCGCGACCAGCATATCCATCGCCCTTGCCGGCAGCGGCGGCAGCGGCGTCATGACGGCCGGCAACCTGCTGCTCGACGCCGCGGCCAAGGCCGGCCTGTACGGACTCATGGTGCGCACCAGCGGACCGCAGATCCGCGGCGGCGAGGCCGCGGCGCTGCTGCGTCTGGCGCGCCGCCAGACCGAGTCGCTCGACGACGGCTTCGACCTGCTGCTGGCCATCGACTGGCAGAACATCAACCGCTTCGCCGACGAGATCCCGATGCGCGCCTCGGGCGTGCTGGTGGGCGACTCCGACGAGGGCGAGCCGCCCGAGGTGTTCCTCGAGGGCGGCGCGCGCTTCGTCTCGCTGCCGCTGAAGAAGATAGCCAAGGCGATCCCCGGCAGCTGGATCAACATGGTGGCGCTGGGCGTCTCGGGCGCCCTCGCAGGCATTCCCGCCGAGGCGCTCGAGGAGGCGCTGCGCGCCTCCTGGAAGCGCGCCGAGACCGCGCTGCAGGCCAACCTGCAGGCGCTGCGCGCCGGCATCGAGGCCGGCGCGCAGATCGAAGGCGTGCCGCGCATGACCATCGGCGCCGCCGGTGCCGCCCCTGCCGCGCCGCGCTGGCTGCTCAGCGGCAACGAAGGCACCGGCTTCGGCGCGGTGCGCGGCGGCATCCGCTTCGTGGCGGCCTACCCCATCACGCCGGCCACCGAGGTGCTGGAGTGGCTCGCGCCCGCGCTCACCAAGGTCGGCGGCACGCTGCTGCAGGCCGAGGACGAGCTCGCGTCCATCAACATGATCGTCGGTGCCTCTTATGGCGGCGTGCCCTCGCTCACCGCCACCGCGGGCCCGGGCCTGGCGCTGATGACCGAGGGCATCGGCCTGGCCGTGGGCGCCGAGGTGCCGGTGGTGGTGGTCGACGTGATGCGCGGCGGGCCGTCCACCGGCATTCCCGCCAAGAGCGAGCAGAGCGATCTGTCGTTCGCCGTCAGCGGCCTGCACGGCGATGCGCCGCGCCTGGTCGTCGCCCCGACCTCGATCGCCGACTGTGTGGCCACCACCCAGTGGGCGGTGGAGCTCGCCGAGACGCTGCAGTCGCCGGCCATCGTGCTGTCGGACCAGTTCATGGGCCAGTCGCGCGCCATCGTCGAGCGGCCCGCCGATCCCGGCTTCAGCGCCAAGCGCCTGGTGGTCGAGGCCAACGCCCCGGACTTCAAGCGCTATCGCGACACGCCGTCGGGCGTCTCGCCCATGGCGATCCCGGGCACGCCCGGCGTGGTCTACACCGCCGACGGCCTCGAGAAGAACGAGGGCGGCATCCCGAGCAGCCAGGCACGCGACCACATGACGCAGCTCGAGAAGCGCCAGCGCAAGCTGGCGCAGTACGACTACGGCCGGTGGTGGGCCGACATCGAGGGCGAGGGCGATGCCGCCATCATCACCTTCGGCTCGGTCACCGGCGTGGCGCGCGAGGCGCTGTCGCGCCTGGCGGCCCGCGGCGTCACCGTGAAGCTGGTGGCCCTGCGCCTGCTCGCGCCCGCGCTGCCCGAGAAGCTCGAGCAGGCGCTCGAAGGCGTGCGCCGCGTGCTGGTGGTCGAGCAGAACCACTCGGCGCAACTGTTCCGCTACCTGCGCGCCATGTACGACCTGCCCGGCAAGCCGGCGAGCTTCCATCGCCCCGGCCCGCTCCCCATGCGACCCGGCGAGCTCGCCGACGTCATCCTCGAATGGAGGCAACAATGAACGACGCGGTCACCTTGCCCGAGACCGCCGAGGCGGCCGGGCCGCTGACGGCGAAGGACTACAAGTCGGCCTACAAGCCCATCTGGTGCCCGGGCTGCGGCGACTACTCCGTGCTCGGGGCGGTCACCAGGGCCTTCGCCCTGGTGCAGGTGCGCCCCGAGAACATCGCCGTGGTGTCGGGCATCGGCTGCTCCTCGCGCATCCCCGCCTACACCTCGTGCTACGGCTTCCACGGCGTGCACGGCCGCTCGCTGGCGGCGGCCACCGGCCTGAAGGTGGCGCGCCCCGACCTCACCGTGCTGGTGGCCGGCGGCGACGGCGACGGCTATTCGATCGGCGGCAACCACTTCCTGCACGCCTGCCGGCGCAACGTGGACCTCACCTACATCGTGATGGACAACCACGTCTACGGCATGACCAAGGGCCAGCCCTCGCCGACCACCGAGCCCGACTGGGATTCCAAGCTCGCGCCCGGGGGCACCGGCGTGCGCTCCTTCCATCCGCTGGTGATCGCGCTCGCTTCCGGGGCCAACTTCGTCGCGCGCGCCTTCTCGGGGGACCCCAACGGCACCGCCGAGATCATCGCGCAGGCGATCCGCCATCCCGGCTTCTCCTTCGTCGAGATCCTCAGCCCCTGCGTCACCTTCCGTCCCGAGCAGCGCTCCTGGAAGGAGCAGGCGCGGCCGTCGCCGGTCGGCCCCACCGGCGACGCGGCGCAGGCGGCGCGCCGCCTCATGACCGACGACGGCTTCAACATCGGCGTGCTGTACACCGGCGATCGCACGCCGTATCCCCTCGGCCCGCGCGGCACCCGGCGCAGCATCGCCGAGCTCGAGGCGGAGTTCACGCTATGAGCCGCGCCGGTCCGAAAGCGCCCCGCACGCTGGCCGAGTTCATGCAGAAGGCGCTCGAGATGGAGATCGAGGCCTCGCAGCGCTACGCCGAATTCGCCGACGCCATGGAGATGCACAACAACCGCGAGGTGGCCGATCTCTTTCGCAGGATGTCCGGGATCGAGAACCGGCACGCCGAGCAGATCATGGCCGAGATGGGCTGGAAGGAGCCCCCGCCGCCCACGCCCGGCGGCTTCCGCTGGGAGGGCTTCGAGGCGCCCGAGACCATCGCGGTCGACGAGGTGCACTACCTGATGCAGCCCTACCACGCGCTCACGCTGGCGCTGGCCAGCGAGGAACGCGCCGAGCGCTTCTTCGCCCAGATGGCCGAGGCCGCCACCACCGAGCCGGTGCGCAAGGCGGCCCTCGAGCTCATGGGCGAGGAGCGCGAGCACGTGGAGCTCATCCGCCAGTGGATGCAGAAGGTGCCCAAGCCCGACCGCAACTGGGCTGACGACCCCGATCCGCCGCGCTACACCGACTGACCGATTCCGCAACCCTCAGTACAGGATTCCATTCCATGCAGACGCTACTTCCCGAAGGGTGGGCGCCGCCGATCGGCTATGCCAACGGCATCGCCGTCGATGCCGGACGCATCGTGTTCGTGGCCGGCCAGGTCGGCTGGGACGCCCAGCAGAAGTTCCACTCCGAGGACATCGCGCCGCAGTTCGACCAGGCGCTGCAGAACATCGTCGCGGTGCTGGCGCAGGCAGGCGCCAAGCCCGAGCACGTCTGCCGCATGACCGCCTACTGTTGCGACAAGCCCGCCTACATGGCGGCGCGCCGCGAGCTGGGCGCGATCTGGCGCAAGCACATGGGCACGCACTACCCGGCAATGAGCATGATCTTCGTGTCCGACCTGCTCGACAACCCGGGCAAGATCGAGCTCGAGGCCACCGCGGTCGTACCGAAGTAGCACCGGGCACGGGCGCCGGGCAGGCGCCGTCCGCGCGGTGCGGCGCACCGCGGGAATGTCCTCGCCCGGCCCCGGGCACGCGATCGCGCGCCCGGGCCCGCCCGGGTCGTGGAGCGAAAGCTACAATCGCGGCTCACGCCCGGGCCGCGGTGCAGGCCGCCGGCCGGGCCCACGGCGAGGCTGCCTCGGAATGAACGATCTCCCGGAAGACAGCAGCGATGCCGCGCCGGCGGCGACGGCGAGCCCGCGCGTCACCATCATCGTCGCCCGCGCGCACGGCGGCGTCATCGGCGCCGACAACGGCCTGCCGTGGCGCCTGCCCGAAGACCTGAAGCATTTTCGCGCAACCACGATGGGCCACGCGATCGTCATGGGGCGCAAGACCTTCGAGTCGATCGGCAAGGCGCTGCCCGGCCGGCGCACCATCGTCGTGAGCCGCGATCCGCGATGGGCGCATCCCGGCTGCGAGAGCGCGACCTCGCTCCAGGCCGCGATCGCGCTGGCCGCCAGGCCCGGCGCCGATCCTTCCATCGCCACCGACGAGGTGTTCGTCGTCGGCGGCGCGCAGCTCTACCGCGACGCGATTGCCGTCGCGCAGCGCGCGATCGTCACCGAGATCGACGTCGAGGTCGCGGGCGATGCGCATTTCCCGCAGCTCGATCCATCGCGCTGGCGCGTCGAGTCGCGCAGCGACGGCCGCTCGGCCGACGGCTTGCGCTACGCGATCGTCGATTACCGCCGCGCCTGAAGCTCAGCGCCTGCGAAACGGGTCGCGCTCGGCCAGACGCGCCAGCGCCCGCCCCGCCTGCGCGATCACCGCCTCGCGCCGCGCCGCGATCCAGCCCGCCGCGAACCAGTCGCGCGCGCCGGCCGCCGATCCCCGGTCGTAGTGCCGTGCGGCCAGCGCCAGGTCGTTCAGCTCACCGAGCGCTTCCTGCACTGCCTGCAGGCGTTTCAGGAAGCGCCGCATGGCCTTGTCCCGGAACAGCGGCGCGGCGAACTCGCTCGCGTAGCGCAGGCGTTTCGCCCGCCGGCGCAGCGCGTGGCGCGCGGCTTCGTCGAGCTGCGCGAAGCGGCCCGCATCGTCGGCGATCGAGCGCAGCCAGCGCACGAGGCGGCGCCGGACGAGCGGAGCGAGAGGGGCAAGCGGGTCCGGCGCCGGCGGTTCGAGGTTCCGCGCCGGCGGTTCGAGGTCCGGTACCGGCGGCTCGGAGCTCGGTGCCGGAGGCTCTGCAGGACGCGCCGCGGCCGGCGCTTCGTCGGCGTCGAGTCCGTGGCGCCACGCGAGCAGGGCCAGCAGCCATTGCTGCGCGGCCTGGCCCGCCGCCAGCGCGACGGCGTCGCCGGCATCCGCCGCCGCCCCGCCTCCGGCCGGCTGCAGCGAACCCGGCGCCCCGGCGCGCTGCAGTGCCGGCTCGATCGCCTGCGCGAGCACGTCCCGGTCGCGCACCGCCCCCACCGCGCGCGAGAGATCGCGTGCTCCGGTCGCGATCGGCTCCGGTACCGGCGGCACCCAGTCGCGGAACAGCCGGAATGCGCTGCGCAGCCGGCGCAGGCCGACGCGCAGCTGGTGCACCAGCTCCGTGCGATCGGCCTCGGGCGGGTCCACGGCCGCCCTCCCCGCCGCGGCCTCGACGCCGACCGGCGCCGCCAGTCCGCTCGCGTTGACGAGCACCTGCGCGATGCACTCGTCCAGCACCTCCCGCCATGCCGCGGCCACGCCCAACCGGCGCCCGAGGCCGGCGGGCCTCGCGCGCCGCGGCGCCACGGGCGGCCTGCCGTCGGCCAGCGCGTCGCCGCGCTCCGCCTTGCTGCGCGGATCCACCACCAGCCCGAAGCGCGCGCGCCATCGCTCGGCCAGCGTGAAGAGCGCCGGCCGCGAACCCGACAGCAGCTCGAGCTCGAGCTCGCACACGCGCAGCTCGCGATCCTGCGCCGTGATGCGCCCCTCGTCGAAGGCCAGCTCGACCGTCGCGCCGCGCGTTCGCAGCGTGCGCGTCACCCGGCGGATGTCGGTGCCGTAGCGCTGCAGGAGCGGCTCGCCGTCGGCGAGCAGTCCGGCCAGCCGGTCGCCGGCCGGGGTGCCGGCGTGAGCGGCCGCATCGAGCACGGCATCGGTGCGCGGCACCTCGTGCTCGAAGCGCGCCAGCGCCGTCTCGCCGCCGGCCTTCAGCGTCTGCATCCAGCGGCGTCCTTCCCGGCGCAGCCGCAGCGACATCCCGGCACGCGCCAGGCGGCGGTCGGCGGTATCGAAGTAGCGCGCGACCAGTCGCCGGCGCTCGAGCTTCGCGCCGCGCCCGCCGAGCGCCGCACGCAGCGCCGCCCGCGCCCGGCGCGGCACCAGGAACTTCAGCTCGAACTCGACGTTCGACTCGGGCACGGGAAACGATCGGCAGCGCCGGCTCGCGGCGATGCAGCCAGCTTACCCGTGATGCCGCTCCCGCAGGTGACAGCCCGAACAGGCCCTACATCGACAGCGAGCCCTCGCGGAACTCCGTGCGGTCCAGCCACACGTTGACCAGCACCGGCCTGCCCTGCCGCGCCAGCTCGCGCGCACGCTTCAGCGCACCCTCGATCTCGTCCATCCGCGTCACCAGCAGTCCCTCGGCGCCGAAGCCGCGCGCCACTTCGTGATAGGCGGTGCGCGCCAGCACGGTGCCGACGTCGTCCTCGAGCATCTTGACCTGCTCGCGCGCGATCTGCATCCAGGCGGCATCGTTGCCGACGACGGCGATCACCGGGAAGCCGTGCCGCACGAAGGTGTCGAACTCGGTCAGGCCGAAGCCGCAGGTGCCGTCTCCGAAGATGATCCAGGTTTCGCGATCGGGCCGGGCGGTGGCCGCGCCGATCGCGAAACCCGCGCCAACGCCCAGCGTGCCGAAAGCTCCGGGGTCGAGCCAGCTCAGCGGCCCTCTCGGATGCAGCACATAGCTGGCGGTGGCCACGAAATCGCCGCCGTCGGCCACGAAGAGCGCGTTCTCGCCTGCTTCGCGCTCGATCGCACGCAACAATGCGAGGGGATTCACGTATTCGCCGCGCATCGCCGCCTGTCGGTCGATCTCGGCCTCGCGCGCGTCGTCGCGCAAGCGCAGCGCGGCCAGCCATTCGTCGCGGCGCGGCGCTTCGCCTCCGGCCCCCCTGCCCGCCAGCGCCTGCAGGAATCGACCGGCGTCGCCCAGCGCCAGGACGGTCGGGCGGCGGTTGAGCCTCGCGTCGCGTGCGCTGCGGTTGGCCGAGATCAGCGTCGCGCTGCGGCGCACGTGCCGGCCGTAATCGAGCCGGAAATCGCACGGCACGCCGGCAAGCAGCACGCAGTCGGCTTCGCGCAGCGCCTGCCGGCGCTGATGCCGCATCTGCAGCGGATGATCGCGGCCCAGCAGGCCGCGCGCCATGCCCGACAGATACACCGGCACGCCCAGCCGCGCGACCGCCTCGGCCAGCCGCGCCGCCTCGGCCGCATTCACGACGGCCTGGCTGCCGATGACGGCGAGCGGCCGTTCGGCCTTGCCCAGCGCCGCGCTCGCGGCGCGGATCGACGCATCGCCGGCCTCCGGCGTGGCTGCCGCCGGCGCGCGGGGCAGGCTCGTCTCGTGGCTGCCCTCGAACATGCGGTGCACGTGGCGGTTCAGGTACCAGCGCAGCGCCCGCTCGGACAGCGAAGTGCCCTTGCCGCCGGCGTCGGCATACCACTGGCGGATCGACGCTTCGTCGTACAGCAGGTCGACCGGGCATTCGATGAAGACCGGCCCCGGCACGCCGGAGCGTGCCAGCGCGAAGGCCGCCTCGACCGCCGGACCGAGGTCGCGTACACGCCGCACCCGGAAGCAGCGCTTGACGTGCGGCGCGACCAGCGGGCGCTGGTCGATGTCCTGCAGCGCACCGCGTCCCTGCAGCGCGGTGGGTGCGGCACCGCCCAGCAGCACCACCGGCGACTGCGCGAGCTGCGCGTTCTTGAGCGCGGTGATGGTGTTGGTGATGCCGGGGCCGGCCGTCACGGCTGCCACGCCGGGCAGGCCCGACAGGCGTGCCGTCGCGTCGGCGGCAAAGACGGCGGTGGCCTCGTCGCGCACGTCGACGATGCGGATCCCGCGCGCCTTGGCCGCGCTGAGGATGGGCGAGATGTGGCCGCCGCACAGCGTGTAGATGCAGGGCACGCCATGGGTGCGCAACACCTCGGCAATGCGCTCGCCGCCATGGAGCGCGGGCGGCTGCGTCAGGCCCATTGCACCTTCCGTCCGTCGGCGAACCAGCGTTCGACCTGCGGCTGCACGGCAGACTCGATGCGGCCGCGCCTGAGCTTCATGGTGGGCGTGAGGAATCCGTTCTCCACCGACCAGGGTTCGCCCATGACCACGATCATGCGCAGCCGCTCGTGGTCGGCCGCGTCGCAGTTCACTTCGTCGAGCAGTTGCTCCATCGCGGACCGCACCTGCGCGCGCACGGCGGGATCGCCGGTGCGCGGCCGCAGCGCCTCGGCGAGCTGCACGACGGCATAGGCCGCCGGCTGGCCGACCCCCGACACCAGCGACAGCTCGATCATCGGATGCGCGTTCAGCCGGTTCTCGATCGGTGCGGGCGCCACGTACTTTCCCTTTGCCGTCTTGAACAGCTCCTTCGCGCGGCCGGTGATCCTCAGCAGGCCGTCGGGGCGCAATTCGCCCAGATCTCCGGTGCGAAAGAAGCCGTCCTCGGTGAACGACCGTGCGGTGAGCTCCGGCTGCTTGTAGTAGCCGCTCAACTGCGCGGGCGACTTGAGGAGGATCTCGCCTTCCGGGCTGATGCGCACCTGCACGCCCGGCAGCGCCACCCCGACGTAGCCCGGCGTGCTGAAGCGCGCATTCGAGCTGTGCGAGTACGAGTTGTCCTCGGTCATGCCGTAGCCTTCGTACAGCGGCAGGCCGATGCGGCGGTACCAGTCGATCAGCTCGGCCGGCATCGGCGCCGAGCCGCTGCCGGCCACGATCACCTTGTCCAGCCCCAGGCCTTTGCGCACCTTGCGCGCGACGAGGCGCCCGAGCACGGGGATGGACAGCAGCCGGTCCAGCCGGGCCGGCGGCATCTTCACGAACACGCCCTGCTGGAACTTGAGCCACAGCCGCGGCACCGAAATGAACAGCGTGGGCTGCGCGCGGCGCAGGTCGTGCAGGAAGGTGTCCAGCGATTCGGTGAAGAACAGGTGCGCGTTGCCGTCCACCAGCGACGCCGCTTCGGTCCACGAGCGCTCGAAGCTGTGCGCCAGCGGGAGATAGGACAGGACCCGGTTGACGCCCCCCGGGCCGACGCGCGTGCGCGTGTCCGCGGCGATGCCGGCGGCGGCACGCGTGATCGCCTCGAAGCTGGTCATCACGCCCTTGGGCGTGCCGGTGGAGCCCGACGTGTACAGGATCATCGCCAGGTCGCCGGCCTTGCGTGCCGGCCGGCCCGGCAGCGGCGGCGTGCGCGCGACGATCGCATCCCAGCCGTCGAATTCCGTCCGCGGCGCGAGCGGCAGCGCAACGCACGGCAGCCCGGCCGGCACGCCGCGCTGCTGCTGCGGCCAGTTGTCGAGCTTGCCTACGAAGAGCAGGCTGGCCTCGCTGTGCTCGAGCACGTAGCGCACGGTGTCGGCGGTCTCGGTGGGGAAGATCGCGACCGTCGTGTAGCCGGCCATCCAGATGGCGAGCTCCGCCATGATGAAGTGCGCGCAGTTCTTCGACAGCATCGCGATGCGCGCGCCCGGTTCGAAACCGCGGCTTTGCAGGTGTCCGGCCATGCGACGCGCCTGATCGGCCACCTGGGCCCACGTGTAGTCGATGACCTTGCCGTTGCCGACCGGCTGCGTGAGGAAGATCCGCCCAGGGGTCTTTTCGGCGTGCCCGAGGACGCACTCGAGGATCAGCCTGTCCGGGGCTTCCATGCGACCTCCCGGGGTATCGGACGGCGATCAGCCTACCCGGCCGCACCGGCGGCGTCTACGGGCGTACGCCTGCCGACGCTCGTGCAGCCGGATCACGCCGCCCGGCCGGTCGCCCGCTCGACGGGGTCCGGTAGAATTCGGTCCGATCGCCCCCGTAGCTCAAGGGGTAGATGACAGCGCCACAGTGCGGTTTCCGGGCGATCGTATCAATCCGCGTCGCATTTCTAGGCCATCCGGCTGATTGCGCCACCGCTCCGCCAGCCGCATGCTCACCGGATGCCGACCCTGATCCTGCTGCCCTCCGGCGCCGCGATGCTCGTCTGGGCCGACGGCTGCACAGTGCGCATCGAGCGGGACGGAGCGGTGACGGGGCAAGCTGTCAACCGGTGGTTGACGACTGGCTCCGCGGCTCGAACCGCGACACCGGCGCATCCGGCGCGACCGGCTTGCACCACCAGCCCTGCCGATCGCCGCGCGCGACCCGCCCGTCGGCGGCCGTCGAGACGTAGCCGGCCAGCACGATGCCCTCCGGCCCCAGCGCGACTAGGCGCACGTCGGCCAGCGTCGGCAGCAGATCCATCCGGCCGCCAGCACCTGGCCAGCCTGGCCTGGCATACATCAGGCGCGCGAACAGCCAGCCGGTGTCGCTGTTGCGCGTCACCCGCAGGATGCCGCGCACCGGCTCGAGCGCGGCAAGCTCGGCGCTCGACAGCCGACGGCCGAAGTCTCGCAGTGGGATCACGTCGACGAGCATCGGACTACTGTACACGCGAACAGTAGCAACCGGGCTTGACATTAGGCAATTAGTGCCTATACTGTGAGATGTGGGGTCCGGCGAGGCGAAGGGGATGAAGATGAAACGAGTCGAAATCAGCTACGTTCACGATCAGAAATGGGTTGACGCCGGCTACGATGCGGCGATTCTCGGCGCTGTCGTGAACGCCGTTGTCGACGTCGAAGACAGCGGCGACGCGCACATCGTCTCGGCGAGCTGGGCAGACAATGGCCGGCCGCTGAGCGAGGACGACCTGGCGGACGATCTCGACGGCCGCCAGCACGGCCAGAACTCGCGCCGCGCGCTCATCGTCGAAAAGGCGCAGCTGCGCGCCCTGGGCCCCGGGGCCTTCAATTCCCCGTTCTGAGATGAAGCGCCCGATCTCGCCGGCGGAGTGGGATGCCATGCCGCGGCCGCGCGGCAGATTCGGTAAAGGGCCTCGGCCGACGGACGAGCAGTATCGGCAAGCGCTGCAGGAGTATGCGAAGCATCAAGCGGGGCTGGCGAGCGTTCGCGCCACGATCGCCCCGATGATCGCCATCGGCGGCTACGAATGGATCGGCGACGCCGGCGGGCGCCGGATCTACTTCACGCCGAATTCGCTGCGCGGAAATGCAGCCGACAGATACATCAGCGGCTACTACGATGTTCCCACGAGACGCTTCGTGTCGTCATCGCAATCGATGACGGACAACGAATTCGCGATCGAGATCATCGAAGCAATGCGCAAGGGCGGTGTCGAGGAAGCGGCGCCAGCGCAGACGCTTGATGCGGTGGGGACGGAGATTCTCCCGGGCGCGCATTGCATCATCGTCGGACGAGACGTTCCGGGGCGCCCGGACTGGATCATAGACGGCATCATGGGCAAAGCGGTGATCGCCGCTCGTCGCTACGCAGCAGCCGGGGAGCATTCTCTGTATCCGCTCGCGTGGTTTGTCGAGCCGGCAACTGGAGAGTTCCTCCAGGTGCTCTCGCGCAACTTCGAGGCCGAGATGCACACGCTCCTGCTCAACGCAAGCTCGCTGCTCGTGATATCGGGTGGAACGGGCGAAGAAGCCGCGCCGACCGACGCCGATCAACTCGATACCGTGCGCTAATGCTGCCCGACGCCGCACTCCACAATCCGAGCCCGGATTACATCCGGGCCCTCCTCGAGCGCGCCGGCCTAAGCCAGCGCGCGGCGGCGAAGCGCCTCGGCATCAGCGAGCGGATGATGCGCTACTACGTCGCGACGGATTCATCCGATCACCGGAGCGCGCCGTACTGTGTGCAGTTCGCGCTGGAAACACTCGCGAATGCCGAGGTCGAATCGCAGGCCCCGGTGGCGCCTGCGCCCTCTCCGCCCCTGCGCTGATACCTCCGCACCAGCGATCGCGCCGTAGCGGCGATTCTGGCGAGCCGCAGGGCTATTTCCAGTGCCGGGGTAGCGGCACCGTCTGGCCAGCCAGCGCGTGCGTGCAGTCACCGAGGAACTGAACAGCAGCCCTCCGCCCTCGATGCCGCGCAGGACCGCACTTAGCCTGCCCATCACTCCCCCCTGTTCACCCGAGCGCGCAGCTCCTCGTACCAGCTGCGCGCTTCGGTCAATCGCTCGATGTCGATGTGAC